>Ga0310697_10002543_pt1 | contig 19208 bp, 22 predicted proteins | sample 172DNAGHGlowgp2_FD_203883 | JGI IMG/M metagenome (GOLD analysis project Ga0310697, IMG submission 203883) | Sheep rumen microbial communities from Palmerston North, Manawatu-Wanganui, New Zealand - 1728 DNA GHGlow gp2 (v2) (version 2) | ecosystem: Host-associated > Mammals > Digestive system >... | reverse complement strand
ATGTGGACACACGCGCCGAATTTGCCAACCATTTGAACCACTATGAGTACGACTTTGCCGATGTGAAAGGGCAGGAGAGTATTAAGCGGGCGCTTGAAATAGCCGCTGCGGGCGGCCATAATGTCATGACGTTATGTCCGATTTTCCACATTATCTAAGTTATTGTTTAATAGTTTAGTACATTTAATTAGTGGCTATCGAAATTGCAATTACAACAACTACAGCCAGCAAGATACCCAATAAGACTATTGCTGTTTTTTGAGTTTTTATTTTTCCCGTGGCGGCATACAATTTTGATTCAACCTCCATTCGCGCTATTTTCTTCTCATTTTCCAGTGTTTCATTCAATTTCACCAACTCTACTTTAGTACGGGCGTTTTCTTCTCGTATTTTAGTGCATTCTTCGTTCTTTGTGTTGATTGCCTTATCCTTCTCCTGTATCTGTTTTTGAGAATCCTCAACCGTTTTCTTTAAAAGTGCTATTTGCTTGTCTGTGGCATCCTTCAACTCTTTTATCTGCTTGTCGCTTGTTTCTTTTTGGTCCTTTACTTGCTTCTCTAAGGTCTTTATCTGCTCTTCAAATTGTTTCTTTACTTGATTAACCAGAATGGCCTTAGAATTGGCTTTCTCCTCTGCCACCTGTTCTACCATGTCCTTAAAATATTGGCCGAGGAGTGAAGGTGTTCCTACATTTCGATCTGCAACTTTTCGGGTTAATGTCATGTTCGCATCATGTCCTATTGCCGCTATCGTAGGAGTTTGTAGATTCATTACCGCTTTGGCCACTTCAGGACGGTCGAAAATGTCCAATCCTTGCCCTCCTCCACGAACAATACACATGGCATCATATCCAGCACTGTCCAATCTACTTAACTTGTCAAAAAAATCCGTTGTACTAAAAACCACACGTTCTGTTTCAAAATCAATAACAGAAGAAGCGGCTTGTACCCCAGCATTAAAATCTTGGTCAGTAATGGATGCTTCCGCATATAAGAGCAACACCCTTGGCTTCCTTTCACCATTATAGAGAATCCGTTTTAGACTATTATCCACATCCAAAGAAGGGAGCGAAGCCTTTTCTTCGAGCAGCTTTATTCGCTCTCGTTCTTCTTCACTTAATTCATTCTCCTTCTTACCTAATAAGTCAGAAACTCGAAATTGGACAGTTACTATACCACTATTGCTAACGGCCTTGTCAATAGTGCCCTGAAGCTGCACCAATTCTCCATGATTTAATTGCACCCTGATAGTCTGTGGTACTATGATAGTTAGCTCATAGTTATCGTTAAGGGAATGTAAGCGATCATACCACCATACACCTGCATAAATCTTATTACCAACAGGGTTATATAATCCCTCAACAATGACTGGTTTAGTGGCCATCGGGAGTGAGTCCTTGAAAATGGTAATAACGTCTGTAGGTGTAAGGTGATTTAGTGTCATATTAAGCCATCAGATTTCTGTGAGAGAGTCAAACCCCGGTTTTCTAATCATAAAGTCCACCTTTGACGTAGCTTCCATTACATTTATAAACTCATTACCTGCATTTATGATGTTTTGGATTTTGGGAAGCAACCTTCTCAAAAGAGCATAGGGAATCCTCATCGTTTTCTTGAATTCGACAAATCCCACCCGCAACTCGGGTGCAATCTGTAGCTCCGATTCTTTGGAAAACTTGCTGTCAATAAGAGTGATACTTTTCATCAAGGATTAAACTTTATATTTATTATAACGATTTTTTAGTGTTTTTATTGCCTTTGACTTCTAGATTAATTCCGTTTGAAAAGGCTTCAAAAGCCTTATAATTGAACGAATAATAAACCTAATAATAACAAGAAAATACAATCACGGACATACCACATCAGGCTCGTTGCGAAGAGCAAACCGAGCTATAACTGATTGGCGACATTAGTGCGTATAAGGAGCTAAAGCATTTCTCCGAAAGCGTCCTACCGTCAGCCTGTGATTGAGAGAACCACCCGAAGAGGGTGGTTTCTTTTTTCTACTGGACTCTGCAACAGCCCCGAAAAATCATGGTTTCAAAGCCTTATATATGATATAACAACATAGATTACAATAAAATAACAACAAACATAGTACAAACCAAAAACAACACAACATGAACACATTTATGAAAACCGTGCGAGTGGTGACCGACCTGGTAATCCTCGCCGTGATGGGCCTTGAGCTCAAAGACCAAATCAACAAGATGCGCCTTGAAAAGGCACAGAGAACCGTGGCTGCTGCCAGTGCCACACAACAGGAGGGGAACAACAATGAATGAGCCCTTCCATTGACAAAACTGAGCAGATCGTGATTGCCATACTTGAGATGCTGCTTGTGATAGCGCGTAACAGCCGCAAGATACGCAAGCAGCTCGACAAGAAGACGAAACCGATTAAGACAAAAACAGACGAATCAGAAACCAACACTTCAACAGAGTAATGGACTATTCAACACAACCGACAGCAGTCGTCCCGTCACCGGGGCGACTGACTTTAAACAGACAATTTCCTTTGGGCGAACCAGCAACAGCCGAGGCCATCGACAGCCCCGACCCTGATAATCACCCAAACTTTATCGAGAGCAACACAAACGCCATAACGCTTGAAGAGCTCTCAAACAACCTTATCCCGACCTGGGCGGACAACAGCCTGACCATCTCACACACTAACTTCATCAAGACCGTGAGAAACGCTGCCGTACAGGTCTTTGGAAACCTGACTCCTGTGGAAATCCGAACCAGCCACCCCATTCAAGGGAGACGGCCCGAGGCAATCCACAAGAAACAGAACGAACTGACAGAAAACGACAAGACCATCTACTACCAACGCATGGCATTCATCAGCCATGTTGTAGGTCTCAGTCGCGAAGTCAACGGACAGATTGTAAACCTCACCATCGGTGGGGTACGCAACTATGCCGACGACCAACTCTACCGGACTGCCACGCCCCAACGCTTCAAAGTATTTGTGGGCTGGCAGGTACGTGTATGCTCAAACATGATGTTAACCTGCAACGGGAACTCAGGTGTAATACAATGCCTCACTGAAGCCGACGTGTTTCAAAAGGCCATTGAACTATTCACCAAATTCAACCCTGAGCGAGAGAACATCCTGGCACAACTCGCCAATCTCCAGACAACGAGAATGAGCGAACAACAATTCTGCAACATCATCGGGCGCATGAGGCTCTACCAAGCACTCCCCGTAGCAGAACAACACTTACTACCGCCTATTCTCTTAGGAGACCAGGCGATGAACGAAGCGACACGCGGATACTTTGCCAACCCCAACTTCTGCAAGAGAGAGGGGGAAGACGGTATCTCATGCTGGAACTTCTTACAGCTGATGACAGAGGCAGTGAAGTCAAGCTATATTGACAAATTCACAGACCGCAATCAAAACGCTGTAGTCATAACTCTAGGAATCCAGAACGCCCTCAACGGAACAGACGAAGAGGGCTACTCCTGGTTCCTGTCATAGGGGGCTTTTTTGCTCCCGACCCACCGAGGGGGAATCATTATCACAATCAAACGTGGTACTGGTTCCCCCTCTTTTTGTTTTATCAGATTTTCAAACCTTTAAAAACCAAGAACAACATGCTATACTACCAGTTTGACAATTACCTTGAGTTCCAGGCCTACTTCGGCATAGTGGAACACGGCAACGGGGAGAAGTCCAGAAAGAACAAGATACTCCTCGCCTACCTGAAGAACAAAGACCTGCTTCACCAGGCACGGATCACCAACGACTACACCCTACTCCACATCAGCTCCATGTCCCAGCTCAAAGAGGTCATGACGCAGCGTATCATAAAGAGCGGGCAGGATAAGAAATACCCCGTCCAACTCATCAACACTACTTACCATTCCGACATCTATGAGACCGATAACATGGAAGGCCTTTGCGAGGACGGAGACAACAAATCCGTCCGCTACATCAACCACAACAACGGCAAAGTCTATAAGATGAAGGCCGGAAAACTGCTCCGCGCCCTTATCCTTGAAACAGAGTTCGGACGGACGCTCCCCGAACAAGTCCTAGGGTACCTTTGTGAAGAGTTCACCCAGGAATGGCAGACCTACTGTATGGGAGCCATGCCCAAGAACCAGCTCACCGTAAGCAAGGAGTTTTCCAAAATCTACTCCTCCGGATATTGCGAGGGGGATTTTCACAGCTGCATGGTCGACCAAGACCTTGATTCCTTCTACGCTGTCTCCGTGGACGCGTCAGCCGCCTATCTCACCAACGAAGAGGGCAGGATTATCGCCCGCTGCATCATCTACAACAAATGCTATGACGAGGACGGCAAGGTATGGAGGCTTGCAGAACGCCAGTACTCCTCCGACTGTAATGACGTATTGAAACGTGCCCTTATCGACAGCCTTATCAGAGAAGGACACATAGACGGCTACAAGAAAGTGGGTGCCGGATGCTGTGATGCTTCAGAATTCGTGGACATCGAAGGAAAATCCCTTTCCGACAAACGATTCTACATAGACTGCAACCTGGAGACCTATGACACGCTCTCCTATCAGGACTCTTTCAAGTGGTACGACATAGACCAGAGAAGGGCATACAACCACTCAGAACTCCTATATCATTACTGCCTCGACACGACCGAAGGTAGCATAGACGGGGACTGTGACGATGATGAGGATGATGAGGATGAGCTGAACTACGACCAATACCACAACTGCAACACCGCTAACGAACTTGTAAACGTGCTTGTGGACGGACATATCATAACCTGCGATGAGGAAAGGCTTGACGACTTCACTTGGGTGGAGGGAGAGCAGAGATACGTCCATAACAACGACCTGAGCGACTGCGAAGAGTGCGGGAAAGCATATATCACGGCTCAAGGATTCTATTCAGAGTTGATGGACGAGACTTTCTGTTGTGAGAAATGCCGCGAAAAGGCCGAAAATGCCTACAAGGAAGAAAACTGGTTCTGGAGCGAATACGACCATAAGTATTTCGAGGATGAGGCCGAAATCACCGAACTCTACCGCTGGAACAAAGGCATCAAAGACTACGAAGCCTTTACCATCAGCAAGAAGACGCTGGATACTTTGATTGAACGCAAGGAAGCCTTTATATATGAAGGTGATTTCTACGACACAATCAACAAAAGGACAGGCAAGCCCTTTTTCTATTACCGCAAGAAGATGGCTGCCTAAATTATTAACCGAGAGGGAGAATGACAGATATATATAATGTTATTCTCCCATTTCTCACAACACAAGAAGAATTATGCAACTACTCAAACAACTTTACGAAATCTATTCGCCCTCCAAGAGAGAGAAGCGGATGAGAAAGTTTATACGCTGGTGGATCCTCAACAATGTCAAGGGAGCCACCGTCACCACCGATTCGACCGGGAACCTGCTTGTCGTGAAAGGCAGTGCGACCGAGTACCCCTGTGTAGTAGCCCATATGGACCAGGTACAGGACACCCACAGCAAGGATTTCAGAGCCGTCGAGACCAAAGACTATATCCTCGGCTTCTCTTTAAAGAACAAGCAACAAGAAGGACTTGGGGCTGACGACAAGAATGGAATCTGGGTGGCGTTGAAATGCCTCCAGAGATACGACAAAATCAAGTGCGCCTTCTTCATGGGCGAGGAGATAGGATGTGTGGGAAGCAGTGCCGTAGACCTTTCCTTCTTCGATGACTGCCGTTTCGTGCTCCAATGTGACCGACGGAACGGGAACGACCTCATCACTTCTGTATGGGGAGAACTTTGCAGTGACGAATTCCTTGCCGACACCGATTATGAGAAGTACGGCTACAAGGAGACCCACGGACTTCTGACCGACGTATCCACATTGAAGGAGCGGGGACTTTCCGTCTGCGCCCTCAATATCTCCTGCGGCTACTACCAGCCACACACCGACCAGGAGTTCACCATCAAGAGCGAACTACAGAACTGCCTTGCTTTTGTCTGTCATATCATAGAGAAATGCCAGAAGAAGTACCCCCACATCGACAACTCCTACGGCTGCTTCGGGATGGACTGGAGAAGATACGACAAGAAATACCAGAAAGAAGACGAGTACTGGGAGATGTATGAAATCATCTCAGACTACCTCGACTACCAGCCGGGAATACCTGCCGACCTCTTTTGGGAAACCTACAAAGACACATATCCCAGCCTGACCAAGGAGGACTACTATGCCATCGTCAACGAAATCAGCATGGCGGGCTGCGATGCTGAGGGAATGAATGCAAATGGAAAGGAGGTCTATTAGTATGGCGACAGAAGAAGACATCGGGATGGCCAACTACATAATGAATATCCTCAAAAGCCAGCCCTATGTGATAATGTCCTGGGGTATTGACCCAAGACAGTCAAGACTATCACCAGAGGACTCCAGTTCCATGTCCAAGGATTCAAGGTCAAGGGGACAGTCAAAATCACCTATATGCCGATTCCCGACCTGTTCCGTATCGACATCTTTCCCGACGATGACACACCGCCGATTATCTACGAAGAGGTTTTCCTAGACCAACTCGTTTCCATGATAGACGAGGCTGTAGAGAAAACCGAAAACTATGAGAAACGGATTTGTGACGAACACGGTTTTATCATACAAACCTGAATATCAAACAAGTCCGAACATCGTAAAACCTCAAACCCATGAAAACGGAGGGTCTGTAAGAAAGTAAACTATCACAAAAGTAGAAATCTTGCAGACTCCCGTTTTTGTGCCTTTCCCGAAATATTACACTTATTAGACGAACCTCTAGCAAATGTAAAAACAGTTAAATCAATAATCAAAAACACCAACAACAATGCAAGAATTATTAAAATCGCTGATCGACATTCAGCAAAGACTCAATGTGCCGAAGAACCAGTACAACCAATTCGGCAAATTCAAGTATCGCAGTTTGGAGGACATTCAGGCCGCTCTCAAACCTCTCCTGGCCGAACACAACTGTGGCATTCGCTTTGACGATACCATTGTTGAACACTGTGGCCGTACCTTCCTCAAAACCACACTCACCTTCTTTAACGACAAGGGTGAGACGTTAACCACCACCAGCGAGGCAGAACACGCTATCGAGAAGTCAGGCATGGACTCCGCTCAAATCAGTGGGGCAGCTTCTAGTTATGCCCGAAAGTATGCCATGAACGCACTCTTCCTCATCGACGATTCCCCGGAGATAGACAGCGACCAGTATAGCCAGGGAAGGACGACCAGAAAAGCCACTACCTCTACCACCAAGGCAGTTACACGTCAGGCCGCTCCCGTCGACAAGAATACTGCCATCAAGAACGCCATCAATGCTTCAAAGGACGTGAATGCACTGCTGTCCCTCTATATGGAGCATCAGCAGGAAGTAGAATCAAACCCGGAAATCAAGGCCATGTTTACCGCTCGTAGACAGGCTTTACAAAATCAGAAATAGCCATGAAGAATCAAAGAATCGAACTCAAAGACTGCGGCGTTACCTTTTTAGAGGACGAACACCGCTATTTCCTTGGTGAAACCGAATTTTCAGGAATCACCAACGCAATCTCCACTCAGCTCGGACTTGCAAACGCCTATGACAACATCCCGGTGGCAGTACTGGAGAAAGCCACCCAGAGAGGTACCGAAATCCATCAGTCCATCCAACGTTTCAACTCGGAATGGGTTAACGACGGCTCACCCCAGGTACAGTCCTACATCAAGCTCTGTAAGGAAAACGGTATCGTGGCAGAAGCAAATGAATACCTTGTCAGCGACCTCAAACACTGGGCTTCGAGTATTGACCTTGTGGCTAGAGTTGATGATTGTACCTTCGACCTCTATGACATCAAGACTTGGGCCACACCAACCAACGATAACCTAATGAAAGCCCGTTATCAGCTCTCTATCTACGCTTTCTACCTGACATTGAACAATCCGGGAGCCAAGGTGAGGAATTTGGCCATTATCCACCTCCGGGAGACTGAGAAAGACCACGTCGCTGAGATTATACCAGTTTCCCGAATCCCCAGCGACATCTGTGAGGAACTGCTACAGACCTATCTCGAAGGAAAGCAGTTCAACAATCCCTATGACGTACCTCTTGATATCAGGGGGCAGGAGTCTCTCATACGAAACCTTCTTGAGACAAAGGCCAACGTGGAGGAACAGCTGAACCAAATCAAGAGTGGCATAATGAAACGGATGGAAGCACTAGACATCCGATCCTGGCAGACTGATACGATGAAGATAACCCGTAAGCTTGCATCGACACGTAGCAGCTTTGACTTCGCCACATTCAAGCTTGCCTATCCCGACCTCAACTACGACGATTATATGCGTACTAGCAGAGTCTCGCCCAGCCTTGTCATTACCGTATAACCCTAAAAACTCTATACTATGAAAGACATCAACATCGAACTGTTCAAGAGATACAAGCCGCAGAAGAAGATTGAGATTATCGAATTGCTGACGGCCAAGGAAGTGATGAAAGTGAAGGAATCCACCATCGTAAGAATCATCAAGGAGACCGGCACCTTCCTCTATGGTTCGAAAAGGAACAAACACCTTAACATCGCCCGTGAACGCAGACGGAGCAATTCTTGGAACAGCACCTTTGAAGGAATAGAATACAACAAGGGGAAGCTGTATGTGGAACTCTATCTGCAATACGAGAACACCGACACATCCATCTATGAGGACTGGAACAAGTTTTTCCTCCCCGGCGACTACAACGGACAATACCAGGGGGATGACATGATGGGCAATCCGAGAACCTACTATTTCACCTACACCGAGATTCAGAAGGTAAGGTGCATCAAGTCTATCCTCTATGAGTATGTGTATCGAAAGTATGCCGACAGATTAGTTTAACCCACCAACGAAAGGGGCTATGAGAAATCGAAAGAAAGTATCATGGCCTCTTTTCTTTTAACACCAACACGCTTATGGAACATCAATACGTCGCTTACCTCAGAGTAAGCACACAGAAACAAGGGTATTCAGGACTTGGTCTTGAGGCTCAGCGGGAGATTATTGAGAAGCACCTACGAGACAGAAAACCCATTGCCGAATATGTCGAGGTGGAAAGTGGAAGACATAACGATCGCCCTAAATTGAAAGAAGCCCTGGAACTATGTAGAAGGACTGGGGCGAACCTTATTGTGGCGAAGATGGACAGACTCTCTAGAAACGTCGCCTTCACTTCCCAACTTCTCGAATCTGACGTGGAGATTGTCTTTTGCGACTTCCCACAGGCCAATAAGATGATGATACACATTGTCTCCGCCATAGCCCAATACGAAGCGGAACTGACAGCAACAAGAACAAGACAGGCACTACAGGCAAAGAAATGCCGAGGTTTTACTCTTGGCAATCCTGAACACCTGATGGACAAACACCATGAAGCTATTGAGGCCAGCAACGAGACTAACCGTAAGAAAGCCCATGAGAATCCCAACAACAAGAGGGCTGTTGCTTTACTCCGGTCTCTGGTCAGTCAAGGACTATCGCTTCAACAGATGGCAGACACATTGAACAGTGAAGGATTCCAGACCTCGAAAGGATACAAGTTCAAGCCTGTTACGGTACAAAGACTTATCAAACGCTACCACCTACGAGAATAACCAGAAAAAACAAGACATCTATAGGAGACCACTGACATGATCTCCTATCTCCTTCGGAGACCATTACATGCTCTCCTACGGACAGTACACACTAATGGCATAATTAATTATCAATGTGGGCATATTCACTCTATTTTTACTATATCTATTATAAGAGACTACTAGAAAATGCCCAAATAATATAAAAAAAAATGTCACTGATATTGTCCGCCCATTTTTTGACCCTTTTATGCCCAAGAAAGAACGACACAAAACCAAACAACAATGACAATACGATATGAATTCCTTATCAAAACGCAGGATTGTCCAGACGGTATGAAGGTGGCGGTGGATCTGAACATCGTGAACCAGCTTTCCGCCCGCCATAGAATAACCCGTCTGTATCCCACGGCGAATACAATCACATTTATCAGAAGTTACAGAATCAATTAAACAACAACAAAATGGAACCGAACTATTTAATCCTGCTTAATTATTGTGTGGGCGAGATTGTAAAGATTAAGCTCACCGAAGAAGAGAAGAGACTCAGCGAAACCTATGATGACTTTGAGAAGTTTATCAGGGAACACATCGAGGAGAAATACCAGGTCCGGTTGAAAGACTGTGAATGGATGACCCTCGAAACCCTCAGCGAAAGAACCTACAACATGAAAGGAGGTGATAATGCCTAACTGGTGTTCTACAGATTACAGATGCTATGGGAACAAGGGTGAGCTAGTGGAGTTGAAGGAAAAACTCGACTATCTCAGCTCTCTCGAAAAACCGCTTGTGGAAAATGGATTTGGCAAGCTATGGTGTGGGTGTCTGGTCACTCTTCTGGGAGGGGACTGGAATGAGGTCTATTGCAGGGGAGAGATTGACAGCTTCGAGTTTTCTGGTACTATTCTTTGCATGACCGTTATGAGTGCATGGAGCGAGCTGGGGGAATGGCGTAGGTTTGTCAAGTCGAAGTTCCCCAATATCTTCATCGTTTACAGAGCAGAGGAACCGGGGAATATCTATTATGAGACAAACGATGTGGCCGGTGACTATTTCCCCGACCGCTACATCCTTGACTTCACCGACGGTCCTGAGTATTTCAAAACTATAGAAGATGCTGCCGGATATGTTTCTCGGTTGACAGGAAAGGAGGTGAAGACGGAGGAAGAGATCGATGCCGCCCTTGAAGAACTGGAGGAGAATGAACTGGAAGAGAACGAGGACGTTTTCTATAGTTTCAATAAGTACAAAGTTAATGAGGAGGATGAGCCATGATACTGAATGAACCTTACTTTGTCTATCGAGTGTTATGGGAGATACTTAAGTTGAAGATAAAGAACATCAAGAAACGCATCAAAAAGTGATTGCAAAGACAGAGGAGTGCCGACAATGGCACTCCTTCTTTCTTTTGTATGCCACCATCCTATGTTTTTCAAGAAGGACAACTCATTAAAAATAAAAACACCCAAATAAAACAACAAACAAATAATCCATGTTGTCACAGAGAATTACCGATATGAATAGATATAGTTACATTTTGCCTATCTTTCAAATGGCTGGTTTCTATGCAATTAAATTGAACTTTATCCTAAAAGGCATCAAGTATCAAAAAAAAAACGTATATTTGCACCCGTAAACTGATTGTTAAACAACGGTTGTCCGACAGATTAAAGGGTTCTGTCTGTTTGGATGACCAAAAAGTGAATAAATAGAACCCACCTGCAAAAAATGACAATAACAAAAAAGGTACTGGTTCTAATGGCTGTAATGCTAGTGAGCGTTTTTGCAGCTAGTGGACAGTCAATAGGAGGTGCATTAAAAACAAAGAGCCCAAATAGACCTTCTTCTCGACATAGTATCACTGCATTGGATCTTAAGAATCTATGTGCAAAGAAACAATCATCATCTGTAAGTGATTATCTTGAGAAATTAGGGTGGGACTATAAAAACACTTCAACAGAGAATGGTGTGACAACTATTACATGGGCATTGGATCCTGTTTATTATGATGAAGACAGGGCAATGGCATGGCTTTATATTTTTATTACTACAATTGGTGTAGAACAAGTAGTGTATCGCTTTGTATCAGACGAATTAATACTGACCTTTGAGCAGACAATTGCTAAAGCGGGTTTCCGTTCATTCGACTATAGTGGCTATGGTTCTAATTATTTATTCGGATATCAGACATCAGATTATCTGCTTTTTAGGGAGATAGACAAGGATGATGTTAATGTTATCAGATGTATTCGCAAGCGAGGTCTTTATGATAGTTTGAATGGTAAGAAAAGAGAGCAAATGGATGACGGCGGATATGTGGAATGCACACTGGTGGAAGGTAAAGCGTCTGGAATGCTAAGATTATATGATGAAGTAGGTTCATTGAATATAGAAGCAATGTTTGTAAATGGAGTGATGGATGGAAGTTATAAGGAATATTTTAATGATGGGAGAACTTTAGCTGTAATAGGAAACTATAAAAATGGTGAGAAACAAGGCTCCTTTAAATATTTTACAAGAAATAACAAATTATGGATTGAGGAAGAATACAACTCAGGAGTTTTAGTAAAAAGGAAAGAGTATGAAGGTAATAATAATCTTATAACAGAAGAAACGGGTTATCGAAATGTTGGAGGTTCGTGGTCACTTGTTGAAAATGAATATACATATAATGCCAATGAAGACAGTGTTGGAACAATTCGAACCAAAGCTATTTTTCAAGGTGATAGTGGCAATTGGGTCTGTGATATATATATGTATGATGGTGGTAAAGAAATACATTCTGAGCATTTTGATAGAGATTGCAGCCGAATCACTGTTAATAAAGACTATCCTGATAGACTAAAGTTCGCCTTTAGGTCCCTCGACACAATTCCTGAATATGACATATCTTATTGTCCCGAAGGTGGCGAACTTATTATTCCCAGCAATCTTTCAAATAATAATGAATGGGAAAAGTGTTATGTGGACACCACCCTACACAGGGTATTATACATTGATGGACGAGAACTTGGAGAGAGAGTTTGCCCTGCAATAATGGACACTAGTAAATTGGCATTATACTTTAGGGTAAAACCTAATGAGCGAATAGAATTATATAATCCTTTTACTAGTAGATTGAGCATTTTATTAGAAAAACAAGATGGGCAAGATGTAATGATTAAGTATCATTTTAAAGACAGAGAATTAAAAGAAGGATTATTATATGGTCCATATGAATATCAAGACATATATGGTATGAAAATAGATGGACAGCTATCAAATAACAAAATGTCCGGTAATTGGAGGTGGAAGGATTTGTTCTCAGAATCTCATGTTGACATTCAATTTGAAAACGGTTTAAAACATGGTGTATTTTCCATCGTTAATTCTACAGGAAATATTGTATGTTCGTCGGCTTATAAATCTGGAGTACAGGAGGGGCTGACTACTCTAAATGACACATTGGGGCAAAAGGCTTTTGACGTGATTTTTAGTAAGGGTAAGATTGTCTCGTTCAAAGACTATAGAAATGCTGCTTCATGGAATATTGAGTATCAGAATGTACAAGATAACGCTATCACTATACTTTTCAAAAAGGATGGTAATGTGACATCTGTCCAATATACCCATCCTTTGTTTGATTTTGATTTTCAGGGTACGTCCACCTATGAGATGGCAAAACTCATTGACTCCGCATGGATAAATGGACTATTAATTCCTAACGGTCTTTATAAGTTTACCAATAGTGTCGGAGAAGATATTATCACAGGAACTATTAACTCTGGAGAAAGGCAAGTGGGCAATTGGACATACTCATTTCCAAGTCAGAACGGCATAAAACTAATATACAACTATAATGACAACAGCGTTCAATACCGCGATGGCAATGATATGTTGTATTCTGGAACATTTGAGTATATCGACTCATTAAATGATATTAAGGAGGTTCGGAAAATAAAGGATGGCATCTGTAATGAGAAAAAAAGTAAGAGACGTAAACTTTCTACAAACAAAAGATATAAGGACCCCTATAATGCTAACTATTTCCCAATCTCAAAGATTGATAGAGTGTTCTTATATCCTCACACCCCTAACATAGTAGAACTTTTGAAAGAGAATCGAGAAAACCAAGAAATGTATTCATCCAATATCCCAAAATTCTTAAATCCAGATAGTCCTAGTTTCAAAGTGGATTCCGCAGAGCAAAGGAGTGTGCTATTATCAGAAGGATACGCTGTCGGGGCGATAAGTGCCTTTGCAAATCCTACAGAGATAAGTAATATTATACACCCAGTACTCCCAGATGGGTTGCTTTTGCGTATCGATTCCAACATTTTCCCTGTAGTAGAAACCGACCCTGAATTTCCTGGCGGTCTCGGAGCATTGTCGCAATTTATTGCCGACAACATCAGATACCCGCAATTGGCAAAAGAAAACAACATTACAGGTAGAGTGTTCGTCTCCTTCGTGGTTGAAAAGGATGGCAGCATAGGTCAGGTGAAGGTGCTTCGTGACATTGGTGGCGGATGTGGTGCAGAAGCTGTGCGCATGGTGAAATCCATGCCTAAATGGAAGCCGGGAACACAAAGAGGAAAACCTGTCAGAACCCAGTTCAACTTGCCAATTAATTTTGATTTGCAATAAGAAATAATATTAGTAGAATAATAAATACAAAAACATGAGAAAATCAATTTTGTTAACAGTAACACTACTCAACATTGTTCTTTTCTGTTCTTGTTCATTGTTGAATGACGACACGAATCTGATTGCAGTTAAATCAAACAACCTTTGGGGGTATGTGGATCACAAGGGTTCTTATGTTATAAATCCACAGTTTGAATCGGCTCATCCATTCTTCGACGGACTTGCCCGGATAGTAAGCGATGGAAAAGTCGGGTATATTTCTACAAAGGGGAAATACATTGTATTACCCCAGTATCAGGATGGAACCGACTTTAGTGAAGGATACGCCTTTGTGGTGACAGATAATGGTTATCCAATGTGTATTGACACCAAAGGTAAGGAGGTGTTTACTTTCAATGGTATACAAACCATTTACACCTTTAGTGAAGGTCTTGCAGCTTATACAAATAAGTCTGGTAAGTATGGTTATGTGGATACCAAAGGGAGCATCGTAATATCGCCACGATATGACGAAGCAGGTCCTTTTAGTGATGGACTCGCTCCTGTCAGAATAAATGACAAGTATGGCTACACTGACCCGCAAGGAAATGTGGTTATCGCTTGTCAATTTGTTGAAGCCCGACCCTTTCATGAGGGACTCGCCGCTGTTAGTAATGGTAAGATGTACGGCTTTATTAACAAGAAAGGCGAATATGTCATCAATCCACAATTCGAGGCAGTAGATGACTTCTCCGATGGTCTAGCCGCTTTTTCCAATGGTAAAATGGTCGGGTATATTGACAAGTCTGGAACGTATGCAATCAACCCACAATTTGAAGATGGAGGGTCATTCAATAGTGGTCTTGCTTGTATTAGTTTTGGGAATATGTGTGGTTATGTAAATAAAGAAGGCAAAACTGTGATAAACCCACAATTTGACAGAGCAAGTTCTTTTAATGGTAATATTGCTATGATAGAATCCAACAAATTAATAGGATTTATTGACAAAAAAGGTAAATATGTCATCAATCCTCAATTTGAGGCTGCCTCATTTTATAGTGATAGTTGGGGGTATGTGACATCTACCTATTATGATGTCAGTGACTTTCTAGGCAAGTTATTTGGTTCTGAGAAATCACTAGGGAATATTGTGTTGTCAACTTTTAAACAAGGTGCTACATTAAAGACTGTTGCCGAAAACAAGTATTTCAGCTCCGCTGATGTTGACGATAATACCACTCTTCGATATATTGAGACAGAACAGTGGAATTTCTCTGAAGATGTTCGACTTACTTCAATATATTTCAACTTTACCGACCCTATTTACGATTCATATTATGATTATTACTACTATGAGAGCAACAGAACATATAACTGGAGCGTTCCATTAAATAATATTATATGTCGATTCTATTTGACAGATAAAGCTTACGGAAAGGGGTCTGCGCTCGCATCTTCCGTGGCAAATCAGTTGAAAATGAAACAGGTGCTTTCTGAGACGAAATCATTTGACGGTGCAATTTATGGATATAGTACCAAAAACAAGCAGGGTGTCATCATAAGTTACGACAATTCTGAATTGCTCTTTATGGTATTCCCCATAGGGGAGACTTATTTTAACGAAATAACAAAGAAAATACAAAATGATAGTGAAGGTGACCATGAAGAAGTAATTGACACTGCAGCAGTTGAAAATGTAGTGTATTAAAATTGATGAGATGACCAACCTAAAAAAGAAACTATATGTACTTGTAGTCGTTCTAATAGCAGGTGCATTTGAATGCCATGGGCAAAAGCCTGTGACGGTGGAACGGGTAAAAAAAGCAACTTCCCAAAAAACTGAAAGTAGAAAATCTGGCAACAACATAGGGGGAACCTATAGCCATTACAACCAAAAATCACATGGAAGTAGTTCTAACAAATATAAAAAAACTAAAAACGGTCTATTATATCGTTTTATAGATACAAATCCTTATGGCAAACAACCTAGTGTTGGCGACCTGCTCGTGGGCGAACTTGTTCTTCGTCTTGAGGGCGACACCCTTTTCACCAATGTCAACAATCCTGACCGCATCTTTCAGGTGGCCGAAGAATGTATGTTCAAAGGCGACATCCAAGAAGGCCTACTGATGATGCATATTGGTGACAAGGCCATCTTCAAAATTTCCGCTGACTCAATCAGCAACTTTGTGCAGACCAGCCAGATGCCCCCGATGTATAAGCAAGGTATAGGTCAGTTCTTCTATTATGAAGTGACTTTGATGGACATTGTAACAAAAGACGAACTTGCTGAGGAGCAAGCTTCTTTCTTAGAAGAAATGAGCCTGCGCAAAGAAGATGAACCATCCAGACTAGCCAAATACATTTCCGAACATCATATTACCACCAAACCCACAGCGAGCGGCCTTTATATTATTGTCAACAGAAAAGGCTATGGCCCTAGAGTCTCAAACGGAAAGACTGTGATTGTCAACTATACTGGTCGTCTCCTTGATGGCACCCTATTCGACACCAGTCGTAAGATTGATGCAATAGAAGCTGGAAAAGTGCAACCAGGACGTATTTACGAACCGCTTTCCTATGTTGTTGGTAAACAACCCATGATTAAGGGTTGGGACGAGGGAATTATGGGACAGACTGCTGGCAGCAACATTACCCTTATTATGCCGTCAGAACTGGCTTATGGTGCACGTGGTGCGGGTAAGGATATACTGCCTTACAGTTCAATTGTGTTCAACATAACCATCGAATCAGTTGAGTGATTAACTATAATATTTAATTGATTTTCATTCGATTGGAATCGGTAAAACTACTATTAAGTAAAGTCAGTACAAATTCAACGGATAAATAAGAGGTAACGATAGAACAATGAATTGATATATATTGTTGTATGAGGAATAATCAACATATTTTCAAAAGAATAGTATGCTTACTCTCATTCATATTATTTGCCTACACGAGTGAATGCTTCGGACAAAATCCAGTAACGCTGAATCGAGTAAAGAAGGCGACATCTACAAAAACAGAAAAAAGACGCAATAGCAACAACATTGGAATTTCCTACAATAACTACAACCAGAAACCCCATGGTAGCAGCTCTAAAAAAAACAATTGGGTCAATCCCCAAAATTTAGAAATAGTCCAGTTATTAATAGAACGTTACTGTAACGCTATTTGTGAAAACGATTTTGAAACACTATCATCTCTTTATGCCCCCATGGTTGAACGGTTTCAAGATGCTTATAATAAGGACAGAGACTATGTTATCGGATGCCATCGGAGATATGACAAGACCTTCAAAGTGTATGGTAAACATAGTTCTCTACGATGGGATTCGTTTGAAATGAGAATGCTGAATAACGGGCAGCTAAACGTCAAGATTGTAGAAGATTATTCCATCGATAGAGAGGACAAGAACAAGTATTCTGTATTCGTACTGGAGAAACACTTTATTATCGACCATTCATATCATATTGTAAGTGTATACGACAACCAATTGAGTAAAGCAAAAGGAACCGATAATTACAAATCAATCTATCGAAAATATGTAAGAGACAGCCTATTAGGGTATATAGATGAATATTCTAAATGGGGATATGTTTATATAGATGATGACAACATCCCAGAACTTCTTATCTCAACACCTTATCCTCCCATTGGATCGTATTTGCTATCAATTGTCGACGGAAAAGTTGTGGAGGGACATGAATCTTTATATGTATACTACATTCCCCGTAAAAATAGAATTCTTTCTCACAGGGGGTTGCATAATAATGAACTCAGAATGTATATTGGAACTTTTAATGAGTTGCTGGTAACCATAATAGAAGATTATAATGACGGTGATAATATGAGAGAAGAACCATTATGGTATGTTGATGACAAAGAGGTAAGTGAAAAGAGGGCAAAAGAGGTATTAGATTACTATTTTGAACGTTTTGGCGAGCCACAAGAACCTAAACTGCGACCAATGAATGAGTTTTGGCAGTAGACACAATAAGTTTTGGTGACTACCATAACGTTCAATAATAATATATTAAAAATGAAGACCGTAGGCACTTTTCTCGTTATTTGTTTATTATTATCAATCAGTAATCATTGTTTTGGACAATCAGTCCCTAAAGCAAAAGGTGAACGGTGGAGTTCATATTCCGGCAACTATAATAAGGAAAATAATATAGGAGTAATTTATTCTCAGCGTAATCAAAAGAGTCATACTGTCAATTACATGGATCTTTATAGAAACGCAGTAAGAAAAGATGGTAACAGATACATTGGATGGGAGTTGATTTATGTTGATAATGATGATATTCCTGAGTTAGTGCTGTCAGGAGACTGTGAAGCTTCTGGATCGGTATTGTTGTCTATATACAATGGAAAGGTTTACAAATCCTACTTGTCATTGGAATTCTCTTATATCCCTTACAAAAACAGAGTACTTGATGGTAGAGGTATGCACATGGGTGTTGACGATAGAGCAGTAAAGAAATTGGTACAAGGAAATCTTGTAGTGGTTGTTAGTGTCAGTATAGAGATTGATTATTCCGATAATGGAAAACAACTATCAACCTATCATGTGAATAACAAAATAACTACAGAAGATGCTGTAGACAATGTTCTTGAGCAACATCTATTTCGTTTTGGGGAACTTGAAGAATGTGGAGGTTATAGTGATAATATGAGACCTATGGAGCAGTTTTGGCGGTAATCTAACAAATGAATAAGTTTATTTCTATGTATTAATAATATTTATGTATGATGGATAAACAAATAAACGTATTCATGAGAGTAAGTGTATTCTTGTTCATATTATTAGCCTATACAAGTGTAAGCCACGGACAAAATCCTGTGACATTGGAACGGGTAAAAAAGGCAACATCTCCAAAAAAGGATAATAAACACAATAGCACCACCCCTCTCGTATGTTATATTGAATTTTTTGTATACCTTTGCAAAATAAATTGAAGGAGAAATTGTCCGGTCAGAAGCCAGACCCCTCTAAGTAGCGGATACTTTCGCATACTGTTCTTAAGATAAG
>Ga0310697_10002542_pt1 | contig 19210 bp, 9 predicted proteins | sample 172DNAGHGlowgp2_FD_203883 | JGI IMG/M metagenome (GOLD analysis project Ga0310697, IMG submission 203883) | Sheep rumen microbial communities from Palmerston North, Manawatu-Wanganui, New Zealand - 1728 DNA GHGlow gp2 (v2) (version 2) | ecosystem: Host-associated > Mammals > Digestive system >... | reverse complement strand
TCATCGCACGACAACTGGGAGAGAACAGCTATGAGTTTGCCGGACGCATGGAGATTGAAGAAATCAACGAGCGCTTCCACCTCGACATCCCCGAGAGCGATGACTACCAGACCCTGGCAGGCTACCTACTGGCCATGGAAGAAGCCATCCCCAACGTGGGAGACATCATCGACCTGCCGCCCTACAAATTCACCATCGAACGCAAGACCGCGGCACGCATCGAGCTCATCCGTGTAGACGTCATCGACACGGATGACAAAAAGTGATTTTCGGGGCAGATCATGCACCAGTAAAGCACTTCTACATAAAAAAATGGGCACTTTTTGTTAAAAAAATGCCCAAATATTTGCAAGATTGAAAACATTTGTACTATCTTTGCACCGCATTTCGCAAAAAATGCAACCAGGTGTGTTAGTTCAGTTGGTTAGAATACCTGCCTGTCACGCAGGGGGTCGCGTGTTCGAGTCACGTACACACCGCCGGAAAAGGAGAGTCAGTTTCCCTGACTCCCTTTTTTTGTATCCCCTCTCGCCATTAGTCCCAGTCCAGTTCATCATCCCTCTGCATCAGCGTTCATCTATGCCGTGACTCCCGTCACGCCCCCGTCATTCACGTCACGCACCCCAAGCATCACAAAAACCAAGAGACCCAAATAAAATAAGCCCAATTGAAGACATCTTTCAAGATTTCTGGCTAAATTTGTGCGTTTCAAAAGAAACGACCATCCTGTCAGCCTCGGACTACAGCCACAAGTCAAAACCGTAATTTATTACCTATTCATTATATAATAAACTATAGCGATATGAAAAAATTATCAACATTACTGCTGGCAGCCCTGCTGCTACCATTCACGCTGGTGGCTAACCAGATGATTCTCGGTCACTACACCACCGACGACATCGACCTCACGAGAGGATGGGGCATGTCTTCTCTGTATGATTTGACATTGCCCATTGCCACCGACCTTACCCCCGAAGAACTCGCCATGTTCCAGGGCAGTAAGATTGTCGCTTTCCGTGTCGGCCTCACCCAGGAGGCGCCCGTGTCACGAGTATTCGTCATGCCCATTGGTCCCAACGATGAACCCACTGGCGAAGTAGCCGAGTGGTCATGCGATGTCTCGAGCAAAGGATGGAACGTGATTGCATTGGAAACGCCCTACTTGATCAACCTGCCTGCCGGGTATAAACTCAGGATAGGTTTTGACTACGTGCAACCCAAGAGAAGTTCTAAGCCCATCTCGGCTGTCCAGGTGGGTGAAATCCACAAAACCTACATCTTGAAAGATGGTGTCTGGAAAGATTATGGCATCAGCACAACCCACGGTAACCTGAGCGTACAGTGCATCTGTGAGAACGATCATTTCCCCGATTACCTCATTACCAACTTGACCACCAATGACTTCATCAAGACGGGTAACGATCTTCCCTTCTCTTTTATGGTCAAGAACGTGATTTCCCACAATGTTGCAGCCGGTGCACTCAACTTCGACATCGCTATCGACGGCAATGTCATCAAGACCATGAGCAATCCCACAGCGCTGGCTAGCGATCCCATCTCAGTACAGGGCCAAGTCAACACTGCTGGCTTGACACCCGGGGCACACACCTTGAGCGTGACAACGACCACGGTTGGTGGCACTCCCATCGAGAATCCATACACTGCCTCATGCATCTTCAAGGCTTATGAATTTGGGTTCGAACGTCAGATGCGACTTGTCGAACAGTTCACCTCAGTCGGTTGCAGCTATTGCCCTCAGGGCACGGCCAATATCGAGGCATTGACCCAAATGCGTGACGATATCGCATGGGTGGCTATCCACGAGGAGCTGGGTGGTCCTGACCCCTTCATGTCCGATCAGACCGACTCTATCGATAGTTATCAAGGCATTGACGGTTATCCCGAAGCCTCCTTTGACCGCACAACGGGTATCAGCGCCGCTAACAAGGTCTGGGCCGTTATCACTAACCTCCCCGCATCAACGATGAGCAGCTTCTTGGATTACGTGGCCATCACTCCGTCGTGGGCAACTGTTAATGTCAACAGCACCTTTGATCCCGCCACCCGCAATGCTGTCATCACCATCGATGGCGATTTGGTACCTAGCTATGAAGACTTTATGGGAACCGACAGCAAACTCACCGTCTATCTCACCGAAGATGGCCTCGTCGCACCACAGGTGAACGGCGGCAATGACTACGTTCACAACAATGTCATGCGCGTTGCCTTGGGTTCGGTACTGGGCGTAGCACTCAACAAGACTGACGACTCCTACAAGAACGTGTTCAACTATACCATCCCACAAGAGTGGAATGCCGACAACATGCACATTGTGGCATTCATCAGTCGCCCGCTGGGCAATCCCGTGACAGACATCTATGTCACCAACGCCAACAAGCGCAAATTTGGCGAGTCCGACGAGCCGGCATTCGTGCGTGGTGATGTCGATGGTGACGGCAATGTAAACATCGACGATGTGACCACACTCATCAACTGCCTCCTCCAGGGCTTGGATCCCGAGGGCAACGGCGACTGTGACGACAGCGGCAACGTCAATATCGATGACGTGACCACACTCATCAATTACCTGCTCTCGGGTAATTGGTAAACGCTGAATTGACACCCCTCGGGGATTAAAATCTGTTATAAGGGTCGTGCTAAAGCATGGCCCTTGTAATTAAATTATAGCGACAACTTAAAAAATGATTAAAAAAACGGAGATTAATTAAAAAACATTCAAATAATATTTCTATCTTTGGGCATTCGTTTTAAAATAATCATGTGACCTATTGAAATTAGTATATATGGTATTAACTATTTAATCAATTTTGTTTATGAAAAAATTTTTATCATTATTGATGGCTGCCATGCTGTTACCCTTGGCAATGAATGCCCAATTGTTAGGTAACCAAGACATCAAAGTACAACGTGCGCCCTATGCGCTCAAGACCTTTACTCAGCGCTTAACGACTCCCACTCGTGCTGACCTGGGTGAGAACCAGCTGATTCTGGGACACTACGACACCGATGACCTCGCAAGTTCTGATGAGGGTCTAGGTATTACCGGTCTGGCTGGTGTTCGTCGCCTCGGCACCCTCCTCACTCCTGACGAGCTTACAATCTTCCAGGGTGGCAAGATTATCAAGTTCCGTGTCGGTTTGGCCACGGCTACTGCAATTTCCAATGTATTTGTTGCCCCTGTTAGCGCCACGGGTACAATTGGCACGCTGCAAGTTTGGTCATGCAACTCCAACCTCGCAGGCTGGAACGAGATTGAATTGCCAACACCCTATGAAATCAATCTCGGCCCCGATGAGGGTCTGTTAATCGGTTTTGACTATCGCCAGACTAGTTCTAACTACCCCATCTCGGCAGTAATGGTCGGTGACATTTATCCTACCTACCTGTACTATCAGAACCAGTGGCAGAATGTTGGATTGGACCCCTATGGTAACCTGAGTGTTCAGTGCGTGGTCGAGAGTGAATACTTCCCCGATTACATGATCTCGATCAGCAAACTCGCTGCCAATAATTACATCAAGCAGGGTGACAACATTGAGTTCACTTTCGTCACCAAGAATAAAGGTATTGTTACCGAGGAGATTCCTGCAGGCGCTTGCACCTACGACGTATTTATCGATGGTGAATTAGTGACTACCATCAGCAATCCTGAGCCGTTCAGTAGACAAGAGTTGGCCATCGGTGCTAGCGTACCCTCAACGGGCATGCAAGCAGGCCATCACAACTTGAAGGTTGTTGTCAACTCGCTCAATGGAGTGCCTGTAGAGAAACCCATTTCCCTCAGCCGTGACTTCATCATCTATTCGAACAGCTTCGATCGCCAGATGCACCTGATTGAGGAATTTACCTCTAACTCTTGTACCTATTGTCCGCTTGGAGCTAATATGCTTCACCTCCTCATGGACATGCGCGACGACATTGCCATGGTAGCTATCCACGGTAACCAGAGTACAGTTGATCCCTGTAACACTGCACAATGTGACACGCTGTTTAACTACATGGGCACAGGTGGTTGGCCCTATGGTGCATTTAACCGTTCAGTTGGTTGGGAGGATGATGTAACCATTGCCAATGGTATCGGTTATAATGCTGAATACCAGCAGGAAGTTGCTTCAGCACTCAGCTCCTTCCTGGACTATCTGGCTGATGCCACACCCAGCTTTGCTACGGTCAACATCAACAGTACAATGGATCCCGACACCCGCGATGCTGTCATCACCATCGATGGCGAGCTCACTTCTGACTTCGATATCATGATGGGTGAGGACGCTAAACTGAATGTATTCCTCTCCGAGGATGGACTGGTTTACCGCCAGTTGAATCTCGGCACCTGGGTATCCAATTATGTTCACAATCATGTATTCCGTCTGGCTCTCGGATCGGCATTTGGTGTTCAGCTCAACAAGGTTGAGGGCAACAAGTATTGCAACACCTTCGAGGTCAATATTCCGTCTGCTTGGGATACCGACAACATGGAGATTGTAGCATTCATCAGCAGGCCGCTGGCCAACGGTGCCACTGGCGTTTACACTGACATGTTTGTGAACCAGGCCAACAAGCGCAAATTCGGCGAGTTTGACGAGCCCTCCTACATCCGCGGCGATGTCAACGATGATGCCAAGGTGAACATTGACGATATCACCTTGCTCATCAACTATCTGCTCACGGGTGATGAGACTGGCATTAACCTCAATGCTGCCAACTGTGACGAGGCTGGAAACATCAACATCGATGATGTGACCACCCTCATCAACTTCCTGCTCTCCGGCACTTGGTAAAGACCTGATCCCGCTAGAGGATAACTAAAACAACATCGGGACCAAACCCATTTCACTATGGTTTGGTCCCGATGCTTTATTGTGTGTATTTCGTTTCGTCGGGGTACCTGGATTCGAACCAGGGACCTCCTGCTCCCAAAGCAGGCGCGCTAACCGGACTGCGCTACACCCCGAACTTGCCTTCATTTTTAGCGGTGCAAAGGTACACCTTTTTTCAGAATTGGCAAGTCAAAACCGATGAATTTAATATTTTTTGTTCCCAAACGGTACATTTCTGGCCAGAATGTAGTAACTTTGTATGTTTAATTCGACAATAAAAAAACTGAACACTATATCAATACAATCATCGACAATGTATAGAACCAAGACTAACGGCGAACTTCGTCTGGCCAATGTGGGCGAAGTCGTGACTCTGGCAGGATGGGTGCAGCGCACCCGCAAGATGGGTGGCATGACATTTGTGGACCTCAGGGACCGCTATGGTATCACCCAGATCGTGTTTAACAATGAGGTGAATGCCGAACTCTGTGACAAGGCCAACCACCTGGGACGTGAATACGTGATTCAGGTAGTGGGCACCGTGGCCGAGCGCTCGAGCAAGAATGCCAACATCCCCACCGGCGACATCGAGATCATCGCTAGCGAGATGAACATCCTCAGCGAGAGCATCACCCCGCCCTTCACCATCGAGGACAACACCGACGGTGGCGACGACCTGAGGATGAAGTACCGCTATCTGGACCTGCGCCGCAACGCCGTGCGCAAGAACCTCGAATTGCGCCACGACATGGCCATCCTCATCCGCAACTATCTTGATGACAAGGGCTTCCTGGAGGTCGAGACGCCCATTCTCATCGGCTCCACGCCCGAGGGTGCTCGCGACTTCATCGTACCCTCGCGCATGAATCCTGGTCAGTTCTATGCCCTACCCCAGAGCCCGCAGACGCTCAAGCAGCTCTTGATGGTGGCTGGCTTTGACCGCTACTTCCAGATTGCCAAGTGTTTCCGTGACGAGGACCTGCGTGCCGACCGCCAGCCCGAGTTCACCCAGATCGACTGTGAGATGAGCTTCGTGGACCAGGAGGACGTTATCGAGGTATTTGAGGGTCTGGCTCGCCACCTGTTCAAGAAGGTGCGTGGTGTGGACCTGCCCGAGAAGCTCGACCAGATGACCTGGCATGACGCGATGCGCCTCTACGGCAGCGACAAGCCCGACCGCCGCTTCGGCATGACGTTTGTCGAGGTGGACGACGTGCTCAAGGGCACCGGCACCTTCCCCGTGTTCAACGAGGCCAACTACATCGGCGCCATCTGTGCTCCCGGCTGTGCCGACTATACCCGCAAGCAGCTCGACGGACTGGTAGAGTTCGTGAAGCGCCCGCAGGTCGGTGCCAAGGGTCTGGTCTATGTCAAGTTCAATGCCGACGGCACTGTCAAGAGCAGCATCGATAAGTTCTACGAGCCCGCCGTATGGCAACAGCTCAAGGAGAAGATGGGTGCCAACGACGGCGACCTCGTGCTCATCATGAGCGGTGACAATGCCAATAAGACGCGCGTGCAGCTCTGCACTCTGCGTCTGGAGATGGGCGAGCGACTCGGCTTGAGGGATAAGGATAAGTTCGAGTGCCTGTGGATCATCGACTTCCCCCTGTTTGAGTGGAGCGACGAGGAGCAGCGCCTGATGGCTACCCACCACCCGTTCACCATGCCCAATCCCGATGACATCCCCCTGCTCGACGAGCATCCTGAGCGTGTGCGCGCCAAGGCCTATGACTTCGTCTGCAACGGCATCGAGGTGGGCGGTGGCAGCCTGCGTATCCACGACGGCAAGCTGCAGGCCAAGATGTTCGACATCCTGGGCTTCACCCCCGAGCGTGCCATGGCTCAGTTCGGCTTCCTGATCAATGCCTTCAAGTATGGTGCACCTCCCCACGCTGGTCTCGCCTTCGGTTTCGACCGCTTCGTGTCCATCATGGCTGGCCTCGACAGCATCCGCGACTGCATCGCCTTCCCCAAGAACAACAGCGGCCGTGACGTGATGCTCGATGCACCCAGCCCCGTGGACCAGAGCCAGCTCGACGAGCTCTACATCGACGTGGACCGCGAGCGCCTCAAGGCCGAGAACAAGATTTAAGTTTAGAGGCTTTAGGTGTTAGGTATTAGGCGTTAGGTAGCATCCGCGTCCAAAACCTAAAACCTAAAGCCTATAACCTAAAGCCTGAATATGAGAATCCGAGAAATCACCGACGCCATCGAGCAATATGCCCCCCTGCGGCTGCAGGAGGAGTGGGACAATGCGGGCATCCAGGTGGGCAACCCCGAGGCCGACATCACTGGCGTGCTGCTCTGTACCGATGCCACCGAGGCCGTCGTTGCCGAGGCCATCGACCGTGGCTTCAACCTGGTCATCTCCCACCATCCGCTCATCTTCCGCGGTCTCAAGAAGATCATGGGCCGCACCCCCGTGGAGCGCACCGTGGCAATGGCCATCAAGCACGACATTACCATCTACAGCGCCCACACCAACATGGACAGCGCATGGCAGGGAGTATCCTTCCGCATGGCGGACAAGATCGGGATGACCAACGTCACGTTCCTGGACAACAACCACGTGGACCCCTACGGTGATGGCGACAGCACCCAAGCCGGTTGCGGCGTTATCGGCGACATCGAGCCGATGCCCGCACGCGAGGTGCTCAAGCGCGTCAAGGCGGCATTCGAGGTCGGAGCCGTGCGCTACAGCGGCGACGGCGAGCGCATCGTCAACCGCGTCGCCCTGTGCGGCGGGGCAGGTGGTTTCCTGCTCGACAAGGCCGTTGAGCAAGGGGCACAACTCTATGTCACTGCCGACATGCGCTACCACGATTTCCTCGACAATGCCCAGCGCATCGTAGTGGCAGATATCGGACACTACGAGAGCGAACATTTCACAAAAGAGATTTTTTTAGAGATTATTCAGAAAAAAAATCCTACCTTTGCGGTCGCTTTTGCAAAAAATGAGACAAACCAAGTGAATTATCTATAAATTAGGCATTGGGTGTTAGGGCATTAGGCGTTAGTAATAACGACCTAAAACCTGAAGCCTAAAACCTAAAACCTAAACAACATTATGGCAACACAGAAGAAAGAACTCACCGTTGAAGAGAAACTCAAAGCGCTCTATGACTTGCAGCAGAAACTCTCCGAGATCGATGCCATCAAGACCCTGAGGGGTGAACTCCCCCAGGAGGTGCAAGACCTTGAGGATGAAATCGCCGGACTGCACACCCGCGTGGCTAAGTACCAGGACGAGATCGCTATCCAGCAGGACGAGATGGCACGCAACCGTGACATCAAGGCCAAGGCCGAGGAACTCATCGACAAGTACACCGCCGACCAGGACAACGTGCGCAACAACCGTGAGTACGACTACTTGACCAAGGAGATCGAGTACCAGAACCTGACCATCGAACTCGCCGAGAAGAAAATGAACGAGGCAGCACGCCGCTCCGAGGCCCTCAAGGCCGAGATCCAGAAGGCTCAGGAAATGTGTAGCGACCGCGAGCACGCCCTTGAAGAAAAGAAGAGCGAGCTCAACGAGATCGTCTCCGAGAACAAGCAGAAGGAAGAGACCCTGCGTGAGAAGGCCAAGAAGCAGGAGAACAAGATCGAGGAACGTCTGTTGACCGCGTTCAAGCGCATCCGCAAGAACACCCGCAACGGCCTTGGCATCGTTGCCGTTCAGCGCAACGCCTGTGGCGGATGCTTCAACCGCATCCCCGCTCAGCGCCAGATGGAGATCAAGATGCACAAGAAGGTCATCGTCTGTGAGTACTGCGGACGCATCCTCATCGACCCCGAGCTCGTAGGACTCTCTCGAGACATCGAAAAGAAAAAATAATTCTGTCCTCACGACAAGAGGCAGAAGGTTGAGCCGACAGGACCCAGAGGCTGGACAACATCCACGACCTTAGTATCGGGCTCCCTCCTCAACAAGACACCGCAATGGCAGCGCGCCCTCATGTGGCACACTGCCATTGTGTTTTTTTAATAAAACTAGTGACTAACGACTAGCGACTAATGTTAATAACTTTTTTATCCCAAAAAGAACCGATATTTGGAGGGAATACAGTAACTTTGTTGTCGCTGGCGACGCCAGAATAGCCCCAGTGACATCAACCTGATTTACAGCATTATCATGAACGGAGCAGGAAAATTATACTTCAAATACGGCACGATGGGGTCGGCCAAGACCGCATTGTTGCTCACCCAGGCCTATAACTTCGAGGAGCGCGGCATGCAGTACCTGTGCATGAAGCCCATCATCGACGATCGTGAGAAGGACAACGTCATCCGCTCGCGCATCGGCATCGAGCGCAAGTGCTCATGGATTTATCCCGAGAGTGACCTGTACGAAATGCTCAAGGAGATGTTCGACCGCACGCTCGTCGTCAAGGACTGGATCCTCATCGACGAGTCGCAGTTCCTCTCCCCTGCTCAGATAGACCAGCTGGCGCGCATCGTCGACGACTACGGTGTCAACGTTGTCTGCTACGGACTCAGGACCGACTTCCAGTCCCACCTGTTTGAGGGCTCACGCCGCCTGATGGAACTTGCCGACACCATCGAGGAAATCAAGTCCACCTGCTCATGCGGCCGCAAGACCATCATCAACGCCCGCATCGACTCACAGGGCAACATCGTCACCGACGGTAACCAAGTCGAGATCGGCGGCGATGACAAATACGTCTCCCTGTGCCGACGCTGCTGGCGCAACCGCCGCATCGAGAGTACCAACCGCAACGCCATCAAGTTCGAGGACGAGTAGAGGTTTTAGGCTTTAGGATGCGGATGCCACCTAACGCCAAAAACCTAAAGCCTAAAACCTACTTCTTATTCTTCTTCGACGGGAAGAACAGATGCAGCATCCAGCTCACCAGCGTCAGCACGATGCTAAATCCTATCGCCCAGCCCAAGCCCGACACCTCAAAGTGAGGTTTCAGCATCCATGAGCACAGCAGCACCATAGCACCATTGATCACAAATGTGAACAGCCCCAGTGTCAGCAGATTGATGGGCAGTGCCAGCAGCTTGACCAGCGGCCTCACCCACGAGTTCACCAATCCCAGCACGATAGCGATAATCACAGCCCACCACCACGGCTCTACCGTCACACCGTCAAGCGTCAGCGCGGTAATCAACACCGCCAGCGACGAAATAACCAATCTCGTAACCATAATTCTTTATCTAGTTTAATATTATTTTCACCCCCTAAAGATACAACACTTTTTTCATTCATTACAGTTTCCCCAACATAATTCTACTTTTATCTCCTAATTCCTCATTATTTACAACCCCCACCATCAACAAGCCCCCAAGGTCCACCATGCCGTGACTTCGTCACGGCCCCCATCCCCATCCCCTAAAGAAAAACCAATCCCCATCATCAAAATACCAAGGACTAGAAACCATCAACTAAAAACTTTTTTACTAACTTTGCACCTGATACTTAACTAAGCAAATTAACCAAACAACAAGAATAAACCCATAACGACAATGAAAAGAATAATCAAACTCACAATCCATTTGCTGACATTCCTGATGCCCGTCATCACCTCCGCCCACGACTTCGAGGTCGACGGCATCTACTACAACATCAGCGGCAACCAAGCCACCGTGACCTATCAGGGCACGACTCATTATGAATACGAGGAATATTCTGGTGATGTGACAATTCCTTCATCCGTCAATTATAATGGCAAGAACTACACTGTCACAGCCATCGGTAAGGATGCGTTCAGAAACTGCACCGAACTGACAAACGTCACAATGCCCAACTCAATGACTAGCATCGGCAGCTATGCATTCTATAACCGCACAAAACTGGCCAGTGTGACCATTCCAAACTCTGTCACATCAATCGACAGCAATGCGTTCAGGTTCTGCAAAGGCCTCACAAGCGCAACCATCGGTGACGCTGTGAGAACCATCGGTGACGAAGCATTCTTTGGCTGTAATAACCTGGTCAACGTCACTATCGGTACCTCCGTCACTTCCATCGGCAGTAGCGCATTCGAAGGATGTAGCCAAATGTCAAGCGTGAACATCCCCAATACTGTTACAAACATTAATAACAGAGCCTTCTATGGCTGCAGGAGATTAGAGACTATTACCATCCCTAAGTCCGTCACGACTATCGGCGATGAAGCGTTTTCAAATTGCTTAGACCTCATCGACGTGTATTCCTATATCCTTGACCCATCACAAGTCACCACAGGCTCGAACCTTTTCTTTCTCACCTCGAGCAGTGACTATGCCGAGCGCACCCTTCACGTCCCTTTGACGACACTCGATTCATTCCAAAACTCTACTGATTGGTCTCCCTATTTTGGCACTATCATAGATGACCTTTTTACACCTATCACCTTCGAAATGGGAGAGTTTCAATATTGTACAACTTCTGATACCACTGCTACAGTAACAGGATATACACACGTTGCTTACTTGGATGCTTACGAGTTAATAGATATTGAAATACCTAGCCATGTGACATACCATAATGTAGAATATACGATCACTGCAATCGGTGATAATGTATTTGAGCATATATATAGTATTTATTGTCTCACAATTCCAAATACTATTGTCTCTATTGGTAAAAGTATCATCAATGATGAGTTGAGGTATGTTGTCTGCTTGGCAGAGACACCACCTGTCATGAATGAAAGTTTTAATCCAAATGGGATTACACAACTATTTGTATTAGCTGATGCCTATCCTCTCTATCAAGAAGTAAATGATAATTACCATTACTTCTCCTCCATACATATCACGGACGGAGAAAGAGCTTCGACACCCTATTACGAAGTCACCTATCTATCACAGGACTGGGGATTAATAGAAAATAAAAACTGTTATCGAAGCGATTTGAGATTTGATTTCTATGATTTTAATAATCAATATGGCTGTAAAATAAGCATCATATCAAACGATAATTCTGTCACATCTACAAGATTAATTGAAGAAACTAGCAGTGGAAGCTATTACGATGTTTCTGAAGGTTTTAGTAATGAAAATAGTTTGTTTTATGGAAACCATTGGGTGACCCTTTATACTAGTCTAATTATTATTTCATACTCAATTGAGGAAGGTAAAAGTCCCAGCAAAGTTAATTATGATAATTATGGATATTTTTATCCCATTTGGGATATTCACAATTTTGACTTTATTGATTCTAGTATAGCATATTACACTACAGGTAATAAAGCGTCAGTAATATCAAGCTCCTTTGGTACCGAAGGATCGGGTTATTTATGGTTTTCTCTATATTCTGGAAATGTTGTGATACCAAGTACTGCAACAAAACACTACGAATACAACAACGAACCTTACTGTACCTATCCTGTAACGACCATAGGATCTGGAGCATTTGGCACAAAAGTTTATTATTATAATTATCATAATTATTATGATCGTGATTTATTTGATATTTATGGCTACGTCAATTATGACCTGATCAGTGTCACTTTGCCCGCATCTATTGATTCAGTTAGTTCTTTTGCCTTTGAACACGCACCAAATCTATCTTATATCAAGTGCTTAGGAAAGACTCCTGCCAAGGCCTTTGATGATAGCTTCGACGAGGGCATTCTCCAGAACACGACGCTCTATGTGCCGATGGCAGCCTTAAATGCCTACAAAGCCGCAGAAGGTTGGAAGGACTTCCAGCATATCGTCGGCTTTACAGACTTTGAGACTGACGGCCTCTATTACACGATTATGGGCGATAATGAGGTCATGGTCACCAGCGGTGAGAACGCTTATCAGGGCGTCATCAACATCCCGACTAATGTGACCTATAATGGCGTGACCTACGATGTCACCGGCATCAGCGATGGCGCCTTTACTGATGCGACGTTGCAAAGCCTGATACTACCCACATCCATTACTTCGATTGGGAACACTGCATTCAACAATTGCCATATTGGCTTCCTCATCATCAGCGGCAACGGAACATGGTCAGCAGGTGCCATCAATTGCGAGGTCGACAACCTCTACGTCATGAGCACGGTGACGGGCATCCAGGGCTTGCAGGTGAATCCCGCGACGACGGTTTATTCCTACTCAACTCTGCCACCCACCTGCAACGATGGGTCATTTACTGGCTATGATGCAGCACTGCATGTACCCGCATCTGCTCTGGCAGCCTACTTCACCGCCCCCTACTGGAACAACTTCATCAACATCACCAGCGATGCGGTAGAGCCGACTGGCTTGACCATCAACAAGGACAGCGTGGAAGTACTCGTCGGCAACCAACTGACTTTGACCGCCACAGCAATCCCTGCCGACGCTACACCCAGCGAAATTCTCTGGACATCGAGCGACAAGAGCATCGCCACAATAACCAACGGTGTTGTTACAGCCTTACACGTCGGCGAGTGTGACATCACCGCCTACCTGCTGGACAAGACCGCCGTTTGCCACGTGACGGTGACCGAGATTGCGCCGACCCAGATTACCCTCAACCAGGAATTCGCCAAACTCGAAGTCGGCTCTCAACTGACCCTCACTGCTACCGTCTCGCCCGATGACGCCACCGACAAATATGTGACCTGGTCCACCACCAACTCTGCTGTCGCTACTGTCGATAGCCTGGGCAACGTGCTCGCCGTCGGCACTGGCGAATGTTTCATCATCGCCAACTGCCGCGACAATCAGGCCATGTGCCACATCATCGTGGTTGACCACTTCATCTTTATCACACTCGATGAGCACGAGGTGAGCCTGTTACCTAACCACATGATTGTCCTGACACCATCTGTCATGCCCGAGAACACCAGCCTCACCGTGACCTCAACCAACCCCAATGTGGCTGCAGCACGCCTGGCAAACGGCAAGATACAGGTAGTCGGCATTACCGAAGGCAGGACGATCATCAAGGTCAATTCTACCGATGGCTATGCCGAGGCTGATTCCTGCGTGGTCAAAGTCCATACCTTGCGCGGCGACGTCAACATTGACGGTTATGTGAACATCAGCGATGTGACAAGCCTCATCAACCACCTGCTCGGCGGTCAAGATATGATCAATGAAGTGAATGCCGATACCAACAATGACGGCAAAATCAACATCTCGGATGTCACCAGGCTCATCAGCTATCTCCTGGGCGGCGACGAACTTGACCCGAAAGAGGAACCCATCGATGGAGCCGAGACCTTTACCGTCAACGGCGTCTCATTCACCATGCTGCCTGTCGAGGGCGGCACCTTCACCATGGGCGCAACACCCGAGCAAGGCACGAGCGACCCATGGAATGACGAACGCCCGACACACGAGGTGACACTATCAACCTTTAGCATCGGTGAGACTGAGGTGACACAGGCCCTTTGGCAAGCCGTCATGGGCAATAACCCTAGCGACTTCACTGGTGACCCGAGCCGTCCCGTCGAGATGGTCTCATGGGACGATTGTCAAGCATTCATCGTCAAACTCAACCAGATGACAGGCAGGAACTTCCGACTGCCCACCGAGGCCGAATGGGAATATGCCGCACGCGGTGGCAAAAAGACCCAGGGCTATAAGTACGCAGGTAGCAATGACGTCAATGAGGTGGCTTGGTGGGATACCAATGCCGGTGACGGTGTGGGCCCCGACAGTCCCGACTACGGTACCCATCCCGTCGCCAGCAAAAAAGCCAATGAACTTGGTCTGTATGATATGAGCGGAAACGTCTGGGAATGGTGCCAAGACTGGTATGGAAGCTACAGCAGCGAAGCACAGACCAACCCAACCGGTCCTGCTACAGGCTCGAACCGTGTGTATCGTGGAGGCAGCTGGTTCAATTATGCCAGGAACTGCCGAGTGTCAAGCCGCTACCACTGGACGATGAACGGAACCAACTATATGGGCCTGCGTCTAGCCCTATAAAATCAGGTTAAGCGTGCGACATTGAGTTTTTTTGGTTAACTTTGCAACCTCAAACAAATTTAATAAGGCAACCACTTATGACTGACAAGACAAGAAAGATTTTAAATACGGTCAAGGACTATGTGATGATTACCTTGGGACTGTTCTGCTACGCTTTTGGTTTCACCGCGTTTATCCTGCCCGAGGAGATTGTGATCGGCAGCGTGACGGGTCTGTCATCGCTGATTCACTTTGCCCTGGGGTGGAATGTGGCTGTCACCTACTATGTCATCAACATCATCCTGCTGTGTATCGCATTCCGCAGTGTGGGCAAGCAGTTTGTGTTGCGCACCATCATCGGCGCGACGATTTCCACCATTTTCATCGGCACACTGCAGCCCATGTTCCCCACCCCCATCATCGAACAGCAGACCTTCATGAACGTCATCTTGGGTGCCGTGCTGTGTGGCTTGGGTCTGGGCACCGTCTTCACCCATAACGGCAGCACCGGTGGCACCGACATCATCGCCGCGATGGTCGCCAAGTACAGCACCATTTCCTTCGGCCGCACGATGATGTACTGTGACGTGCTCATCATCTGCTCATCCTGGTTGCTGTTCCACTCGATCGACAAGATCGTGTATGGTCTCATCTTCATGGTAATCTACTCGGTAGCTGCCGACCGCGTCATCAACAACACGCGCCAAAGTGTGCAGTTCCAGATCATCAGCAAGAAGTGGCAGGAGATTGCCGACAATGTCATCCAGGAGGCACATCGTGGCTGCACCATCCTCGAAGGCACTGGCTGGTACACCAAGGATGAGGTCAAGATCGTCATGGTGATGTGCCGCAAGCATGAGAGCGTGAACATCTTCCGCATCATCAAGGAGACCGACCGCGAGGCCATCATCACCCAGAGCAACGTCAATGGCGTCTATGGCTTCGGCTTTGACGAACTGAAGGTGCGCGTCCACTCTAAGAAGGCTCATGAAGAACACAAACAAGAAGACACTAACAATCTGAAAGCATAACAAGAAAAAAGACTTTCAGTTTTTCAGGGCATTTTATAAAAGAATAAATTTTTTTGGGCACAAGATATTAATTTTGTGCCCAAAATTGCATATTTTTCAAAAAAATTATATTTTTGCAGTCTATTGCGTCCTACCATAGCACGTAAACCTAGAACATCACATTATTAATAATATCATTAACTACCAAAAAGACATGAGAAAAATCTTATTCTTAGCCTCTCTTCTGCTAAGTGTGTCTGCTATCGCCGGTACCGTTTCACAGACCGACGCGCTAAAGGCAGCCAATGCATTCATGCTCAAGAATCACGCTGGCGTATCCTTGAAGGCCACTCCAGCCAACACTCATCGCATAATGGCGAGCCAGAACACCAGCCAGCCGAGTTATTATATCTTCAACACAGTTGGTAACAAGGGTTATGTCATCGTCTCGGGTGACGACCGCACGACTCAGATTCTGGGCTACGTTGACCATGGCAACTTTGATGCCAACAAGATGCCTGCCAACATGAAGGCTTGGCTTCAGGGCTACGAACAGCAGATTGCAGCGCTCGATGGAATGGGCATCAAGAGTGCTCCTGCCAATGCGCCCCGCCCCACCCGCAACAGCATCTCGCCCATGATTACCAGTCACTGGGACCAGGCAGCACCCTACTGGGACAAATGCCCCGAGTTCATGGACATCGACGAGAATGGTGACACCATCGGCGAGCTGGCCTACACGGGCTGCGTTGCCACGTCAATGGCTCAGATCATGAACTACCACAAGCACCCGATGTGCTGCACTCAGATTATCCCTGCCTATATCGTTACCTTCTATTGGCATGAGGAATACGGTGCATTCGAGACCGACCCGCTGGACCCCATCTTCTTTGACTGGGACAACATGCGCGACAACTACACCGGCGCCGAGACTCCCGAAGAGAAGAATGCCGTGGCAGAGCTCATGCTCTATGCCGGCTGTGCGGCCCACATGCAATATGGTCTCAATGCCTCTAGTACTAGCGACCCCTATATTCCCACTGCACTCAACGAGTACTTCAACTACGATGCCAAGCTGGTTTATCGCAGCGACTATGAGCAGCTGGAGTGGGAAGATCTGATCTACCAAGAGCTTGCCGAGGGACGTCCCATGATCTATAACGGCCGTGCCGGCACTGGCGGCGGCCATTCCTTCGTCTGCGACGGTTATGCCTACGGCGACCTGTTCCACATCAACTGGGGCTGGGGTGGCCTGGGTGACGGTTACTTCGTCCTGTCGGTGCTCAACCCCTATGCTGGTGGCATCGGTTCCACAACCAGTCTCGAGGGTTACAACATCGATCAGACCGCCGTCATCGGCATCCAGCCCGGTTACAGCGGATACACCGAGGAGGTGGACCATCGCTTAACCGTATGGAATATGTACTACACGGGCACTCGCACCTTTGAGCGTAGTGACGACGGCAATTTCAAGCTCAACAAGAACCGCCGCATCAAGGTGACTGCCGAGGACCACATCGACGATGGCACCAAGTACCTGCGCGGCATCGCCTTGTATGACAGCAATAACAATTTTGTCGACATTATTGCCCAGACTTACTATGCCAGCAGCTACCTGTCAATCACCGACAGCTGGCCCGAGGCTCAGAGCTCCATCACCTATACCTTCGGCAAGGGCATCACCAGCGGTTCCTATAAGATTGTTCCCGTTTGTGCCCTCCCCGGTACCAACGAGTGGATGCCCATGATTGAAGGCGACCGCTATTACATCAAGGCTACCTTCAATGGCAACATGGTAACCCTCGAGGACCATCCTATCGTTGACCTCCAGGCCACCAACTTTGAATTTACTGGTGGCGAGAAGGTCGGCCTTGCCGAGCAATGCCACGTGACAGTGAAGAACAACAGTGACGACCGTTACAGCGGCAGGCTCTATTTCTACTTGGATAATGAGCAGCTTGACGAATACACCGAGTTCACAACCGTTGTTGAGGCCGAGATTCCCGCTAACAGCACCAAGGTGATCACCTTCAACTTCACCCCCAAGAATGCCGGCACCAAGAACGCCCATCTGTCCACCTTTGACACGTCATGGAACCCGTCAATCCCCGGTAACGGATCGGTTAATATCGCTGGTAGCGTGGTCTATCCGATGAACCTGAGCGTGGAAATCAATGCCCTGAACGCCGATGAGAACATGAACATCTATGACAGCCACATCAAGTTCAAGGTCGATGTGACCAACGAGAATACCGAGGGCGAATACAACCGCTATATCCTGGCCCCGCTGTTTATCGTTGACGAGAGCGGCCATGGCGACATGGTGACCTACCTGAGCCGCAACGTGGTCATCCCCGCAGGCGAGACCCAGACGTTCTACTTCGAGTTCGACAATCTAGCTTTCGGTTCGGTATATGCCCTCAATATCTTCGGCCGCAACGAGAACGAGGTGACCACTAACCTGGTTAAGCCCGGCGAGTCTAAATTCTACACCATCAACCGCGGTGTGGTTGTTTGGGACGGCCAGGGCAACCGCACGGGCTACAAACCCTACAACGGCATCCGCATTCCCGATAACGCTGCCGCAGTCAGCCTTGAAGGCCTTAACCTGACCTCACTGATTCCCAACGACAATCCCAACGCACTGTACTACATCGACTATGGCGAGAAATACATTCCCGCTGGTCTTGAGGCAAGAAACGTCATCCAGAACAACGTAGCCCAGCGCGACGTCGTGCTCTATCACGGCTATGACTTCTATGCTCCTTACCGCTTCAGCGCCGAGAACATTAGCTACGAGCGCAAGTTCAACAAGGGCCGCCATGCCGGTCAAGAAGGCGGATGGAGCACGATGGTTCTGCCCTTTGCTGCTACCAACGTGACTGCCGACGGTGAAGCCATCGACTGGATGCACAGCAAGGACGACGCCAAGGGGTTGTGGGTCTGCAACTTCAACGAGGAAGAGGACACCGCCGACGATGCCATGCTGCTCGCCGACTATGTGGGCAACGCCCTGGAGGCCAACGTGCCCTACTTCGTGGCTCCCTATGACGGCGCCAACGGCACCGACATGCGCGGCAAGACCTTCGTCTTCAGCGCCTCTAACGTGACGGTGAAGCCCAATCCCAGCGCCATCACCAGCGGCAAGTATCACATGACAGTTGGCGAGTTCGCCGAGAAAGCCATTGAGAACGCCTACTTCCTGAATGCCAACGGCAGCCACTTCACCAAGACCGCCAGTGGCACAGTGAATGCCTTTGAGGCCTATGCTGCAGATGTCATCGCCAGCTCTGCATCGACGCTGCAGATTGTCCTTGACGAGAATGCCGAGGAAGGTCCTACCAGCTTGCGTGGCGACGTGAACAAGGATAGCAAGTTAAACATCGATGATGTCACCATGTTGATCAACTACCTGCTCACAGGAGATGAAACCGGCGTCGACCTGGTTGCTGCCAACTGCGACCTTGAGGATTCCATCAGCATCAATGATGTGACCACGCTGATCAACCGTCT
>Ga0310697_10002541_pt1 | contig 19218 bp, 14 predicted proteins | sample 172DNAGHGlowgp2_FD_203883 | JGI IMG/M metagenome (GOLD analysis project Ga0310697, IMG submission 203883) | Sheep rumen microbial communities from Palmerston North, Manawatu-Wanganui, New Zealand - 1728 DNA GHGlow gp2 (v2) (version 2) | ecosystem: Host-associated > Mammals > Digestive system >... | reverse complement strand
TGTCCAATGCGTCCCATAAGATGGCATCTTTTCCGATGCTTTGTAGAAAAAATGTGCTAAAATGTGCTAAAAGTGCTGTGTGGTCCCAAAGACCATATGGCTCCCGAGGGAAACCTCTATACATTTTTGGTTCGAATATACAAACGTAAAAAAGTATGTGCTACCGTATGTGCTACAAAAAGCAAAAAAACAAAGCCCCGAAAACGTAGTGTTTTCGGGGCTTTTCTGGCGTGCCTGGGAGGATTCGAACCTCTGGCCTTCAGAGTCGGAGTCTGACACTCTATCCAGCTGAGCTACAGGCACATATGCATAAAATCTTTATTTTTCAAGAACCGTAGACCTTCAGCGTCGGAGTCTGACGCTCTATCCAGCTGAGCTACGGGCACATGGCGCGATGCATATTATAACACAGGTTTTCCCGCGTTGCAAGTGCTTCGGCGCGAAAAAACGGGATCGCGCGATCCCGTTTTGCAATTCAGTTATCGATCTCCTTGCTGAAATAGACCTTGCCGGGCTCAAGCGACTGACCCGTGCTCTCCAGCAGCTCGGAGACCGTCACGAGGTCGTACCCCTGTTCGAGGAGCCAAGGGATCATTTCGTCGAGCACGTCGAGCGTCGGCTTGTGGTGATCGTGGCACAGAATGATCGATCCGTTCTTCGTCTCCTTCTTCACGACCTCCATGATCTTCTTTGCGTTCTGCGTCTTCCAGTCATAGGTATCCACAGACCACTTGATGACCGCAAGTCCTGCCTTTTTCGCGCCGTTTTTGACATGACCGTTCGTGCTGCCTCCCGGCGGACGCATGGTCCGCGGCTGATAACCGCCCTCGATCCAGCCGGAGATCTCCTTGCACGTCTTCTCAAGGCGTTCCGCGTTCTTGCTGCTTGAGAACTGTGTCATTTTGTCGTGGTTCCATCCGTGTACGCCGATCTCATGCCCGCCGTCGACCATCATCTGCAGCATATAGCCGTTCTTGTCGTTGATCGCGGAGGCGAGCACAAAGAAGGTCGCCTTGACATGATACTGCTCCAGCTTTTCCAGCACCGGGACCGTCAGCGTGAGATTCGGTCCGTCGTCAAACGTCAGCGCGACCATCGGACGGTTCGGATCCTTCGTGGGCTCCGGCGTGGGCGTCGGTTCCGGCGTCGGCGTGGGCTCCGGGCTCGGCGTCGGCGTGGGCGTCGGCGGAAGCGTCGGCAGCAGGTCCGGCGTTGCCGGCGCAAGCGTAACGACCGCGGCAAAGACCTCGTCGACCGCTTCTCCGACCGGCGCGGTTTCAGATTGCCGCGATTCCGTTCCGGCGTTCACGGGCGCGGAATCCTTCGCCGTGCATCCGAGCAGGATCAGTATCAACAACAGAAAAACAACGATTCGTTTCATGTGTTATTTTATATCATATTTTGCCGAAAAATGCAAATGCATTATCGCGGCGGCGATCCGTTCGCCCGCATATAAAAACCGGACCGCAGCTGCGGTCCGGTTTTGCGTTTCGGAAGGTTATTTCTCAAAAGAGAAATGATAGTCGAGATGCTTTTCGTCGCGTACGGCGATCATTTCCTTCTGGACGGCTTCATTGACGGGAACGCCCTTGTCCTTGCGGTCCTGCCACACGAGCCATTCCTTTTCGCCTGCGGTATAGATGCGCTCCTCGCCCGGCGCCTTCTCGGAATTGCGCAGCGCGCGGAGAATGTCGCCGCAGATCTTTTTGAATGTATCGAGCCCCATGAACGCTTCGGGATCGATCGCAATGAAGAAATGACCGAGGTGATACGGACGCTTGTTGCCGTTCTCGTCCATGCCGGTCAGCATCTTCATATAGCTGCCCGCCTGCAGCGCAGCGGAGAGGATCTCCACGACCGTCGCGTAGCCGTAGCCCTTGTAGCCGGCGAGTTCTTCGCCGATGCCGCCGAGCGGCGCAAGCGCTGCCTCGCCCCTGGTGAGGTCAACGAGGATCTGCTTACTATCGGTCAGCGCCGATCCGTCTCTGCCGATGACCATGCCCGCGGGCGTCGGCTTGTCGTTTCTTGCGTAGTACTCGATCTTGCCGCGCTGCGTGATGCTCGTCGCGCAGTCGATGCAGAACGGGAAGTCCTCGTCGGTCGGCAGCGCGATCGTCAGCGGGTTCGTGCCGAGCATGTTCTCCACGCCGAAGGTCGGCGCGATCGACGGACGCGCGTTCGTGCCCGTGATGCCGATGAGCCCCTGCTTCGTCGCCATCGTGGTCCAATAGCCTGCGATGCCGTAGTGCGAGGAATTGCGCACGGCGACCATGCCCATGCCGTATTTCTTCGCCTTGTCGATCGCGGTCTGCATGGCGCGCTTACTGATGACCATGCCCATGCCGTCGTGACCGTCGACGACCGCGGTCGTCGGGGTCTCCTTGAGCACTTCGTACTCGGTGACAGGGTTCAGGATGCCCGCCTTGATGCGATCCAGATAGATCGGCTTGAAGCGGTTGACGCCGTGGCTCTCGATGCCGCGGCGGTCGCTCTCCATCAGGACGTCCGCGCAGATCTCCGCGTCCTCACGCGGAACGCCGTATGCGACGAACGCGTCGACGATGAAGTTTCCGATGGTTTCCCAGTCTACATAAGGTCTTGTTTCTTTGATCGTCATATTCTTTATCTCCCTTCGGATCAATCTTCCCAGTTCTTTGCTTTTTCGACCGCCTTTGTCCATCCGCGCTGGCGGTTCGCGCGTTCGACGTTGCTCATGGAGGGCTTGAAAATCCGTTCGCTCTCCCAGTAGCGCATGACGTCGTTTTCATCCTTGTAAAGTCCCACGCCGATCGCGGCGAGATACGCCGCGCCGAGCGCCGTCGATTCGACGCACTTCGGACGGTTGACCGGCACGTCGAGCATGTCCGCCTGGAACTGCATCATCACGTTCGACACCGCGGCGCCGCCGTCTACCTTGAGCTCCTCCAGCTTTCTGTCGCTGTCGAATTCCATCGTGCGGGCAAGATCGCCCACCTGATAGACGATGCCCTCGAGGACCGCGCGCGCAATGTGTGCACGGTTCGTTGCGCGGGTCACGCCGACCAGCGCGCCGCGCGCGTACATATCCCAATGCGGCGCGCCGAGGCCTGTGAACGCGGAGACGAAATACGCGCCGCCCGCATCCGGAACGGACTCGGCAAGCCGGTCGATCTCGCTTGCCGACGAGATCAGGCCGACCTCGTCTCTTAACCACTTGATCGAGCTGCCCGCGTTGAAGATGCTGCCCTCCAGCGCGTAGCGGACCTTGCCGCCGACGCCCCACGCGATCGTGGTCAGAAGGCGGTTCTTGCTTGCGACCGGCGTTTCGCCCGTCTGCATCATCAGAAAGCCGCCGGTGCCGTAGGTGCATTTCGCCTGCCCCGGCTCGAAGCACGCCTGTCCGAACAGCGCCGCCTGCTGGTCGCCCGCGTCGCCCGCGATCGGTACGCCCGCAAGCACCTCGAGCCCTTCGATGCCGTCCTTCACATAGCCGTAGATATGCGCGGAGGGCAGCACCTCGGGCAGCATGCACGCCGGGATGTTGAGCCGGTGCATGATGACCGGATCGTAGGCGAGCGTATGGATGTTATAGAGCATGGTGCGCGACGCGTTGCTGTAATCGGTCACATGCGCGCCGGTGAGGTTCCAGATGAGCCACGTATCGACGGTGCCGAACAGGAGGTTGCCGGATTCCGCCAGCATCTGTCCGTTCGGAACGGCGTCGAGGATATAGCGAAGCTTGGTCGCGGAGAAATACGCGTCTATGAGAAGTCCCGTCGACTGCGCAATGTAGTCTTTGAGCCCCTCCCGGATCAGCTGTTCGCAAAGCGGCGCGGTGCGGCGGCACTGCCACACGATCGCCGGATGCACGGGCTTGCCCGTCGCCTTTTCCCAGACGATCGTCGTTTCGCGCTGGTTCGTGACGCCGATCGCGGCGACCTCGCCCTTCTGAACGTCCGCTTTTTTCAGGACCTCGCGGACCGCGTCCAGCTCGGTCTTCAGGATCTCGTTCGCATCGTGCTCGACATAGCCGGGCATCGGGTAATGCTGCGTGAATTCAAACTGTGCGGAGGTGATGATCTTGCCCGAAAGATCAAAAAGGATCGCGCGCGAGCTCGTCGTGCCCTGATCCAGTGACAATAAATACTTTTGCATACGATGGACCGCCTTTCCGGAATAATTTATTATAACACGAATAATCCCTTGTGAAAACAGTTTTTTTCATGTATAATGCAATTATGGAAAACAATGCCGAAGATCTCTCGTTTGAGAACGAATTTCATAAGGAACACATCGGTTTTACGCGTAAGCGCGCGCTGATCCTCGTCGCCGTCCTGGTCGTTGTGATCGCCGGCGTCACGGTCCTGGCGCTGCTGCTGCCGAAGCCGACCGGGCTGCCGAAGTTTTCCGAGGTCATGACCTCCAACCACGGCGCGTACGAGCATCCGGTATACGGCACGGTCGACTGGGTCGAGATCTGCAATCCCACCGACAGGGACATCGATCTCTCCGGCTACGGCTTCTCGACCGAGATCAAGCACCCGTTCCGCTACCGTTTCCCCGAAGGCACGGTCTTAAAGCCCGGCGAATACCTTGTTTTGTACTGCACCGGCGGCACCGCCGCGTCCGACGACGACCCGTTCTGCACCGGCTTCAACCTGTCCGCATCCGGCGAACAGCTCTTTCTCGTGACGCCGAACAAGGTCGAGGCGGACGAGGTCTTCGTGCCCGCGCTCGAGCCGGACACCGCCTATGCGATCGCGGACGACGGCGTTTTCGCGATCACCGACTATTCGACCCCGTGGAAGGCAAACCGCTTTGAATAACACGTTCTGCTATCGCTCGCCGCTCGGAATGCTGCGCGTCGCCGAACAAAACGGCGCGCTCGTTTCGGCGGCGTTTGTTGACGACGCGGAAGGCTGCGCGCCGTCCTCCCCCGTGCTCACGGAAGCCGGGGCATGGCTCGACCGGTATTTTGCGGGATGCGATCCGGGACCCGTCCCGCCGCTTGCGCCGCAGGGAACCGCGTTTCAGCGGGCGGTGTGGGCTGCGATCTCCGCCGTTCCGTACGGCGAAACGATCTCCTACGGCGAGCTTGCGGTCCGCATGGGGCTCTCTCCGCGCCACGCCCGCGCGATCGGAAATGCGCTGCACAAAAATCCGCTCCTTCTGTTCATCCCCTGCCACCGCGTGATCGGCAGGGACGGCGCGCTTGCCGGCTTCGCCGGAGGGATAGCGCGAAAACAAAAGCTTTTGAAACTCGAACAGCAAAAAGAGGATGTTCAGAAATGAAACCCATTTTCTGAACATCCCCTTTTTATGACGCCTGATTTAATTGCCCCGATAGTTCAGGATGTCGGAGAGAGAGACCTCGCCGTCCTCATTCTGATAGATGTAAACGAAGGAATAACTCGCGTTCGGCTCGCCCGTGATCTTGCCGCTCTCGCAGAAGAAGCAGTAGTTCGTTCCGGAACCGGACTGCGTGGAAAGCAGCGCGACCGGCGTATAGTCCGCGCCGAGCAAGCCGCTGATTGCATTGTTGAACAGCCCCTTCAGCTCCTTCGTCACCGTCGGGTCGTCTGCCTTGACCCAGCCGCCGATCGGCATATCCGTGTACGTCCGGATCTCGGACATGTTCACGTCGATGATGCTCACGCTGCCGTCGCGGCCCTCATACAGGCAGACGATCGCATACAGATCCTGCGAATCGGGCGCCGCGATCGACGTTTCGCACAGGAACGCGTAGTTCGTGCCGTTCACCGGCTGGCTTCCGATGAACGCGACCGGCGTATACGTGACGCCGATGGCGGAATCCGAGAGCTTTTTGAACAGCTTCCGATGCTTGCTGCTGACCGCCGGAGACTTCGGCTTTGACCATGCGCCCGGTGCTTCCTCGGTCGGGATGGGCGTCGGCTCCGGTTTCGGCTCCTCGGTCGGTTCCGGCGTCGGCTCCTCGGTGGGTTCCGGCGTCGGTTCCTCGGTGGGCTCGGGCGTCGGTTCCTCGGTCGGGATGGGCGTCGGTTCCTCGGTGGGCTCCGGTGTCGGCGCTTCGGTGGGCTTTGCCGTCGGCGCTTCGGTCGGCTTTGCCGTCGGCTTCGGCGTCGCGGTGTGTTTCGGTGTTGCAGTCGGGACCGGGGTCGCGGTCGGGACCGGGGTCGCGGTCGGGACCGGCGTTGCCGTCGGAACCGGCGTTGCCGTCGGGACCGGCGTCGGGTCATATTCGCCCGGCGGATCCAGCTCGGCGTCAAATTCGACGATATCGCCGATGCTGAACTTGCCCTGGTTGTTCCGTTCCAGATAGATGAACGAATACCCGGTATCGCCGTCCCCGAGGACCGGCTTCGATTCGGCGACGATCGCAAACGAAAGCCCCGATTCGACCTTCGTACCGCAGAGCGCGACCGGCGTAAACAGTACGTTCGGCACGCCGGCAACCGCCATGCGGAATTCGTCTTCCAGCTCCGCGGAGAGCGTCGGATCCTCCGCCTGCTCATATCCGCCGATCTCGTCCATATGGGTCATAACGGCGGAACGGCAGATGTCGATGATCCGGACGCTGCCGTCGCGTTCCTCATACAGGAACACAAGCGCGTACGTCTCCCGCGCGCCGGGATAAATGACTGTCGCTCTGGTCAGGAACGTATGGACCGTTCCCGAAATAACCTGCTTGCCGAGATATGCGACCGGCACATAATGCACGCCGAGCAGATGCGCGAACGCCTGTTGAAAGATCGCAAGCGTTTCCTCCGTCAATGCGGGCGTTTCGGCGGTCTCCCATTCGGACGGATCCACGTCGACGTCCGGGACGATCTCCTCCTCGGGCTCGGTCGTCGGTTCCGGCGTCGCGATCGGTTCGGACGTCTCCGCCGGTTCCGGCGTCGCGATCGGGCTTTGCCCTTCATCCGTGCAGGCGAGCGGCAGCGAAAGAAGCATCAGCAGCGCAAGCGCAAGAGTAATGATTTTCTTCATAAGTTCTGTACCCCTTTTGTGATAGCCTATTAAAAGTATACTATCACAAAACACACGGAAGGTCAATTCATTTGCCGTCCGGATCGGAACGCAGCGTTTTCCGTTTTTTCCCGACCGAAACGCCGTGTTTTTTCTTGCGTTTGGATATGCCGCTTGATATAATGAAATATAAGCTGTATAAAGGGGAATTTGCATGAAGATCATCGAATTGAAGGAAACGATCACGGCGTCGAACGACCGTGACGCGGAGGTTTTGCGCGGAGAACTCAAGGAAAAGGGCACGCTGCTCATCAATCTGATGGCGTCGCCCGGCGCGGGCAAGACGACGCTTTTGGAGCGTACGATCCGCGACATGAAGGACGAGCTGCGAATCGCGGTCATGGAAGCGGACGTCGACTCCGACGTGGATGCGGTCCGGATCGAAAAAATCGGCGCGAAAGCGGTGCAGGCGCATACCGACGGCATGTGCCACATGGACGCCGGCATGACGCGCCGCGCACTGGAGGGGCTTGGCGACGAGGAATTCGACCTCGTCGTGCTCGAAAACGTCGGCAACCTGATCTGCCCCGCGGAATTCGATACCGGCGCGGGCAAGTGCGTCATGCTGCTCTCCGTGCCTGAAGGCGACGACAAGCCCTTAAAGTACCCGCTGATGTTCTCGGTGTCCGACGTTCTGATCATTACCAAGACCGACGTCGCGCCGTACTTCGATTTCGATTTCGACAAGTGCATCGAACGCGCACGGAAGCTGAACCCGAACATCCGCATCTTTGCGGTCTCCGCAAAGACCGGCGACGGCTTTGAAGCCTGGGAGGACTGGCTCCGCTGCGCCGTTCAAAACTGGAAACACGAACCGTCCACAATACAAGACTAAGGAGTAATAGCCATGCCCGAGACCTACGACAAAAATCCACGCACCAAATCCAAGTACGACGGCGAGCCGGTTTTGCACAAAAAGTACGCGAAGCTCGGCGCAAAGATCACGGACAACGTCCCGCACAAACTGTTCGGGCTCAAGACGACGGACGAGGAATACTGGGGGCTTCGCGAAGTCCTGAACGAGCACGAAGTCGACATCGCGCTTTCGATGAAGCAGCGCAAGTGGTACACCTACGAGCAGCTCTTTGAAATGAACAAGGCGATGGGCGAACAGCTGTTCAGGGAATCCCTGGAGCTTCTGTGCGTCCACGGCTTCGTCGAGTACGACTACGGCGATCACTACAACGACGACGGTCCGATCCCGGGCGCGCCGAAGCAGATCCGCTACCGCACGAGCTATTTCGTGCCCGGCAGCGCGGAGCTGTTCAATTCCTCGGTCTCCCGCATCGAAGCGAATCCGCCGGTTGCGAAGATGTTCGAGCGCATGACGTTTTTGCCGCTCGAGCACATCACCCCGATGGTCCGTCCCGGCGGCAACGGCATCGGCATGCACGTCATTCCGGTCGAAAAAGAGGTCGCGGCAAACCGTGAGGCGGTCAAGGTCGAAAAGATCTCGCATTGGCTCCAAAAATACGACGGGCACATCTCTGCGGGCATCTGCTCCTGCCGAGCATCCCGCGCGATGCTCGGCGAGGGCTGCACGGACGACGAAAACGACTGGTGCATCCAGCTCGGCGATATGGCGGACTATACGGTCGAGACCGGCAGAGCGCACTATATCACCAAGGAGCAGGCGCTTGAAATTCTGAAGCGCGCCGAGGAAAACGGCTACGTGCATCAGATCACGAACATCGACGGCGAGGATCACATCTTTGACATCTGCAACTGCAACGTCAAGATCTGCAACGCGCTCCGCACCTCGCTTCTTTACAATACCCCGAACATGTCGAAATCCGCATACACCGCGCACGTCGAGAAGGAAAAGTGCGTGGCATGCGGACGCTGCGTCGAGCTCTGCCCGGCGGGCGCCCTGAAGCTCGGACAAAAGCTCTGCAAAAAGGACGGCACCGAGGTTCAGTACCCGACCTCCCCGATCCCCGACCGGCTTCGCTGGGGCAAGTACGCATGGGATGAAAACTACCGCGACTCCGCGCGCGTCAATACGCACAAGACGGGCACTGCGCCGTGCAAGACAGCGTGCCCCGCGCACGTGCCGATCCAGGGCTACCTCAAAATGGCAAAGGAAGGCCGCTACGACGAGGCGCTGGCGCTCATCAAGCGCGAGAACCCCTTCCCCGCGATCTGCGGCAGAGTCTGCAACAAGCGCTGCGAGGACGCGTGCACGCGCGGCACGATCGACCAGCCCGTCGCGATCGACGACGTCAAGCGGTTCCTTGCGGATCGCGACCTGCACGCCGAGACGCGCTATGTGCCGAAAAAGATCATCAACAACCTGACCGGCGAATGGCCGCAGAAGATCGCCATCATCGGCGCGGGTCCTGCGGGACTGTCCGCCGCGTACTATCTCGGCGAGATGGGCTACCGTCCCACCGTGTTTGAAAAGAACGCAAAGCCCGGCGGCATGATGACCTACGGCATCCCGTCGTTCAAGCTTGAAAAGGACGTCATCGACGCGGAGATCGACGTGATCCGCGCGCTTGGCGTCGAGATCCGCTGTGGCGTCGAGGTCGGCAGGGATATCACGATCGACGAGCTCAAAAAGCAGGGCTACGAAGCGTTCTATATCGCGATCGGCTGTCAGGGCGGCAAGCTGCCGGGCATTCCGAACGAGAAAGCCCCCGGCACCGAGATTGCGGTAAGCTTTTTAAGCAAGGCGCTTTCCGATCCCTCCCGCCGGCTCGAAGGCGACGTGGTCGTCGTCGGCGGCGGCAACGTGGCGATCGACTGCGCGCGCACCGCGCACCGCTTCGGTGCAAAGAGCGTGTCCATGTTCTGCCTCGAATCGCGCGAGACGATGCCCGCCTCCCCCGAGGAGATCAAAGAGGCCGAGGAGGAAACCGTACAGATCAATCCCTCCTGGGGTCCGAAGGAGGTCCTCGTCGATGAAGAAGGCAAGGTCAGCGGTCTGGTTCTGAAGCGCTGCGTCTCCACGATCGATCCGGAGACCGGCAAATTCTCCCCGAAATACGACGAAAACGAGACGATCACGGTCGAGGCGAAGACGATCGTGTTCGCGATCGGGCAGGCGATCGAATGGGGCAAGCTCTTAGACGGCACGAACGTGAAGTTCCACCACGGCAACTACCCCGTCGCCGATCCGTTCACCTATCAGACCGACGACCCCATGATCTTTGTCGGCGGCGACGTGTTCACCGGACCGAAGTTCGTGATCGACGCGATCGGGCAGGGACACATGGCGGCGGAATCGCTCGCACGCGCCGTGTCGAAGAACAGCGTGAACCAGACGCTCGGCCGCGACCGCCGCTTCTTCAAGGAGCTCGACAAGACCGACATCGCAATCGACGAATACGACCGTGCGCAGCGGCAGGTCCCGCCCACGGATCCTTCGATCGACGCAAAGAACGGCTTCCGCGATCCTACGCTTCCGCTCACCGAGGAACAGGTGAAGATCGAAACCTCCCGCTGCCTCGGCTGCGGCGCGACGATCGTCGATACAGGCAAGTGCATCGGCTGCGGTCTGTGCACCACGCGCTGCGAGTTCGACGCGATCCATCTTCTGCGCGATCATCCGAAAAACTCGGATATGCGCCGCGCGGAGGACAAGGTCGGAGGGCTCCTCTCCTACGCTGCAAAGCGCGCCGTGAAGATCGTGCTGCACAGCGGCTCGAAGGAGGCGCGCGCCATGCGCAAGAAGCGCAGAGCATACAACAAGGCGACGAAGGAATTCCATAAGACGCATCCGCACACCGGCAATTCCGTCACGATCGAGGAGCTCACGAAGGACTGATATGCACGAGATGGGAATCATCCTGCACCTTGCGAAAACCCTTGAGGAGACCGCAGAGCAGGAGAAGATCAAAAAGATCACGCGTGTGACGCTTGAGGTCGGCGAGGTGTCCGGGATCATTACGGATTATTTCGTCGAGTGCTGGAACTATTTCCGCAGAAAGCATCCGGTTCTGGAAACCGCAGAGCTGGAACTTGTCACACTGCCCGCGGTGACGTGGTGCGATTCGTGCAAGCGGACGTACCCGACCGTGCAGTACGGGCGCACCTGCCCCTACTGCAAAAGCGGCGAAACGTGGCTTTTGAAGGGCAACGAATGCATCATCAAGGAGATCGAGGTCGAGGAATGAGATCCTTCGCCGCTGCCCACTCCCTGCGCTTCGTCACATAGGTGCCGTCGCGCGCTTCCCGCGCGTCGCCGTACTCAGGATGACAACAAGAGAGCCGTCCGGAAAACCCGGGCGGCTTTTGCATCCGAAAAAGTCCCTGTTTTCGGGGGATTCTACTCCCGGTAGAGAAGCAGATCCGGCACTCTACCGGGCTGTTTTTTTCTGTAGAAACGCGAACGCCGGGTGTAGATTGACCGCAGGCGGTTTTTGCGCGTATAATCGGTTCAGACGAGCGGCGCACGGTTTTTCCGGCGCCGCGATCGTGTTTCTGAACCGAAAGGAACGACGCCCGCACATGGACAAACGCAAGGTCATTTACTACGCCGACGAGCTGCATGACGAGTTCTCGACGTTTCAGACGACGCCGCCGAAGATCGACGCCTCGTATGATTACGAGCGCAGATCGCCGGTCAAGCGCTTCCTGCGCTTCTTCCTCTACCGCATCGTGATGTACCCGGTCGTCGTCTTTTACGGACGCGTGATCTTCCGGCAGAAGATCGTCGGAAAGGAAAAGCTGAAGCCGTTTTCGCATATGGGGTACTTCCTCTACGGCAATCACACCCAGCCGCTCGGCGACGCGCTGCTTGAGACGCGGCTGCCGTGGCCGAAAAGCACCTATGTGATCGTGCACCCGAACAATCTTAAGGTGCCGGTGCTGGGCAGGTGGACGCCGGCTTTGGGCGGTCTGCCGCTGCCGGACGGGATCAAAGCATACCGGAATTTTCTAGCGGCGATCAAAAACCGGATCGCGGAGGGGCATCCGGTCGTGATCTACCCGGAAGCGCACATCTGGCCGTATTACACGAAGATCCGCCCCTTCCCCGACACGTCGTTTGCCTACCCGGTCGAATGCGGCGTCCCGTCGTTCTGTTTTGTGAACACGTATCACAAGAGCCGGTTTCTGAAGCGCCCGAAGATGATCACCTACATCGACGGACCGTTCTTTCCGCCGGAGGAGGGCGAGACGAAGACAAAGAAAAAAGCGCTGCGCGACGCAGTCTATTCGCGCATGACGGAGCTTGCCGGTCACTCCGACGTCGAGGTGATCCGCTACGTCAAAAGAGAGGTCAACGATGGTTAATGTCCTGTTTTGCGGCAACGCGGGCGTGTTCGACGGCATGCTGACAGCAGCGCTTTCGATCCTGATGCGTACCGTCTCCAAAGAACCGTTCCGGTTTTTCGTGTTCACGATGGACCTGTCGGATCTGAAAGAGAATTACATTCCGCTTTCCGCCGCGCAGACGGAGACGTTCCGGAGCGCGATCCGCTCGTTCCATCCCGAAAACGACGTGACCGTGATCGACGTCGGCGATCTTTACCGGACACACTTTTCCGGCTGTCCGAACGAGGGCGCGTACTGCTCCCCCTACACGCTGATCCGGCTCTTTGCCGATCTCGTGCCGGAGATCCCGGATAAGCTTCTGTATCTCGACGCAGACATTCTGTTCAACCGCGACGTGCATCTTCTGTACGACATCGACGTTTCCGGATACGAGTTCGCCGCCGCGCCGGATCATTACGGCAAGTATCTGATCCATCCGCACTACATCAACGCCGGCGTGCTGCTGTTCAATATGAAGAAAGCGCGCGAAACGGGACTGTTTGAAAAAGCGCGCGGCTGGATCGGGCGAAAGAAGCTCGTCTTTGCCGACCAGAGCGCGCTGATCCGCGCCGCGTCGAAGCGGAAGGTCCTGCCGCAGCGCTTCAACGACCAGAAATTTCTGCACAGGCATACGGTCGTGCGGCATTTTTCAAAGCGGTTGTTTTACCTTCCCTATCCGCACACCGAGAACATCAAGCAGTGGCAGATCGACAAGGTCCACCGGATCTTCCGCTACCGGCAGTTTGACGATATTTACGAAACCTATCAGACCATCAAATCCGAATGTGAGGTACATTGACATGCAAGAACCGATCATCCCCATCTTCTACGCCTGCGACGAGCGCTTCCTGAAATACTGCCTCGTTTCGCTGCACTCCCTGCTCGAAAACGCTTCCCCGGACCGCACATACCGCGTGTACATCCTGCACACGGATATCTCCGCCGCGGCGCAGGAAGCGGTGCTTTCTGAACGCAGGCCGAATGCCGAGATCCTTTTCGAGGACGTTTCCGAATACCTGCACTCGATCGCGCACAAGCTCCCGCTGCGCGACTACTATTCCAAGACGACCTATTTCCGCCTGTTCATTGCGGATATGCATCCGGAATACCAGAAGGCGATCTACATCGACGCGGACACGATCGTGCAGGGCGATATCAGCAAGCTCTATGAGACCGATCTTTTCGACAACTACCTCGGCGCATGCCACGAGCGGGCGATGATCGAGGTCGAGGAATACGGCGATTATGTGGAAAAATGCGTCGGCGTTTCGCGCTGGAATTACTTCAACGCGGGCGTGCTGCTCATAAACTGCGAGGCGTTCCGCTCGCACCTGCTGCTGTACCGCTTTCTCAACGCGCTCGGCGAGTACGATTTCGTCGTGACGCAGGACGAGGACTACCTGAACCTCATCGCGAAGGACCGCGTGCTGTTTCTCGATCAGCGCTGGAACACCGAGGTCTTCGGCGAGATCCCTTACCCGGTCGAAGAAGCGCATATCCTGCATTACATCATGTTCAACAAGCCGTGGCACTATCCCGAATGCCCGTGCGGCGGGGTCTATTTCCGCTATGCCGCCGAAACGCCGGTGTATGAAACGCTTCTCAGGGAGCGCGACGCGTACTCTGCCGAGGAGCGCAAGCGCGATATGCTGAGCTACGAGCGGCTGCTGTCCCTTGCAAAGCGCGAGGCGAACAGCGAGGACAACTATCTGAACCGCCAGAACCGCGAAAAACGCGCGGCGGATCGCGTCGCGATCGTCAAAAAGATCGCAGCATACGAGCGGGCGGGAAGATTCAGCGAGGACGTCGAGGAGGATCCGCCGTCGAAGCCCCTGCGTCCGGAGGACATCGACTATCTGCGCCGCGGTCCGATCGACCGGCTCAAAACGAAGCTCGCATTCCGCTCCGCGCACGCGCTTGTCGACCGGCTGATCGCAAACAAGCAGTTCATCATCAAGGAGATGCGCGGACTCGAGCACTTTAAGGCGCTCGATTCCGGCGCCGTCATCACCTGCAACCACTTCCATGCGTTCGACAGCTTCGCGATCCAGCTCGTATACGAGGCCGCAGAGCAGCCCGACCGCACGTTCTTCCGCGTGATCCGCGAGGGCAATTATACCTCCTTCCCCGGCTTTTACGGCTTTCTGATGCGTCACTGCAACACGCTGCCGCTGTCGAGCGACATCCGCACGATGAAGAAGTTCATGGAGGCGACGAATACGCTGCTTAAGGAGGGACATTTCGTGCTGATCTACCCCGAGCAGAGCATGTGGTGGAACTACCGGAAGCCGAAGCCCTTAAAGGACGGCGCCTTCACCTTCGCCGCAAAGAACAGCGTGCCGGTGCTGCCGTGCTTCATCACGATGAAGGATACCGACATCCCCGGCGAGGGCGGATTCCCGGTACAGGAATACACGGTGCATGTTTCCGCGCCGATCTATCCGGATCCGAGCCTCAGCTATAAGAAGCAGGTCGAGGATCTGAAGAACAAAAACTACGCGATATGGAAAGAGATCTACGAGCGCGAATACCAGCAGCCGCTCGTCTATACGACCGAACAGCCGTCGGAGACTGTCGAAAAAGCGCAAACCGCCGTCCGCGCATAAGCGGATTGCATTGCAAGAGCCGCCCGGAAAACCGGGCGGCTCTGTTTGCGTTCGTGTCAGTTGTCTTTCTTCGTGCGCTGCAGCGAAACATGAACCAGCAGACGCGAATAGTTTGACAATTCGCCCAGCAGCATCACATCTGCAAAGCCGGTCATGACTTCATACGATTCCGCCGTGTGATCATTTTCCAGAACGGTTTGATAGTATTTCTTATACTGCTTCTGCAGCGCTTCAAGCTCATCCCCGCCATAATCCGGATCATGCCGCAGCGCCGCGTACTTTTCGTCGATCTCGCCATCCAGCGTTTCCAGCGCGTTCATCGTATCGCGATCCGGTTCCTTCCCGTTCAGGTAGGTCTCGGCGACACTTTTCAAAAGCTTCTCACACTCGGAAACCTTCTCCTCATATGCGTCTGCGATGCCGTCGATCGTCCGCTTCTGTTCCGCAGGTTCGGCGGTCGGTTCATCTGTGCTCGTCAAAACGGTATCATTCCGGCTTATCGCAATACATCCGACCGTGATCAGCATGCATCCGGCAAGCAAAAGCGCCATGATCCTCCTGTTCATCGGTGTTTCCCCCTCTTTATTTCCGTTTGATTTCCGCTTCCAGTTCACGAAGCTTTTCGTATACGCGGCGGCAGTTTTCCCGATCGTTGAAGGCAAAGAAGCCGTCGATGCGCGCGCGGTACTTGTCCTTGAGCTTACAGCCGTTTTCCATGTACTCGATCAGCCGGTCGACCGTCGCGTCGTAGTCCGTTTCGACCTCGCCGAAGCCGTCGCGCTCGTAATCGAAATACCCTCTCACATAGACGTGCTCGCCGGAGAAAAACTCCTCGCGGTCGAACTGCGCATAGACGACGGGCTTGCGGAGATACGCAAAGTCGAATGCGACCGAGGAATAATCCGTCAGGATCAGGTTGCTCTCCGCAAACACCTGCCGGTACGGCGTGCTTGCGTGCAGGAAGGTGACGTCGCTGTTCTGCGTAAACCGGTCCATATGCGGCTGCATCGTCGGATGCGGCAAAAACCGCAGCTCGAATCCGTTCTTCTTCGCCGCGTCTATCAGCCGCCGGTCGTTCAGCAGCGTGTTGTAGAACCGGTAGAATGCGCCTTCCTCGAAGCCCTCTCTGAGCTGCCGGACGCCGGTTTTTGGATCCGCAGGCGTCGACCACGCGCGACGCCACGTCGGCATGATCGTGATGCAGCGCTTCTCGTCGTGATACAGGCGGTCGAACCGCGGGAACCCGGTCAGCCAGATCACGTCGTCCGGATAGAAATACGCCCCCGTGCGGAACGATTCCGCCTCCGGCCGCGCTGCGGTCACAAGGCCCGCGATGTTGCAGTTAAAGCGGTTCAGCCAGTCGGAGAGATCGTCCTTCGTGATGCCGTGCTGCAGGAACACGAAGCGGATACGGCTTTCGATATCGCGGTACGGCTCGTTGTAGCCGGGGAACTGCGAAACGACGTCGCTGTCCGCGTGCGACGAGATATTCATATCGGAAAGCAGATACAGCAGCTTATGCCGGTAGGACTTCGATTTCACGACGCGTCCGACCTTCTGAAGCTCCGCAAAGTCCGGACTGTCTCCGGAGACCGCAAAGTACAGCCGGATATCCTTCAGTCCGAGGCTGTTCAGATAGCGGAACATCGCCTCGCCGTTGTCCCCCGCGACCGCCGTACGGTCGGACAGGATCCAGATCGGCTTTTTCAGGAACGGCTTGACAAGATGATACACGATCCTGCCGAAGATGGCGTTCAGCGCGACCCGGTCCTTTCGCTTTCCGATGTCGCACAGCAGCATGAGCTCCCTGAAAAACAGGAAATGCCGCTTCCGATAGGTCAGCGTATGGTCTTTATAGGTCAGCACACGGTCGCCGATGCGGGCATACGCATGCCTGTATTTTTCGGAGATCGGGAAGAATTTCGTAAATCTCGGATTGTACAGCGGCTCGATCCCGTTTTCGGACTGTAAAAGGAAACGGATCTCAAGCGGCTTCCCTTTTTCGGGGAGCGGGATCGTAAACGCATAGCCGTACCGATGCGCGATCGGCTCATCGAGCGAAAGCTCCTCCTTGATGCGGTCGGTGCGCACGCCGCGGTACTGCACGCCGTTCGCCTCCGCAAGGATCTCCGGCGGCACGGCGTCGACGCCGAATACGTGCAGCGCGGAGCATTCCACGATCACGTTCCCGTCCTTTCTCGCAAAGAACTCCACGCTGATGCGGTCGCGACGCCACTCGAACGGCACGCCGTCCCCGTAGCGGTACATAAACTCGCCCGCCTCCGGTGCAGGCACGGGCAGCGCGCCGTGCTTCAGGCGCAGCGCGTGGATCCTCTGATACGGATGGATGTGCTTCTGTGCGGCAAGGATGTCGTCGTCGATGTACGAAAGGACTTCGCCGAGCAGCCGGCGGTACGCCTGTTTCTGCGTTTCGTCAAACAGCGTCTCTGGGATTTTGCGCTGACGGATCCGCCACTGCAGATCGTAAGCGACCGTATACTGAATGAACTGCGGGATCGTTCCGAAGCGCGCCTTGCAGGTCTCAAGCGTTTCTTTGCTGAAATATGTCAGGTACGGGAAATACCATGCGGGCGAGTTTTCGGAATTCTGGATCGCGCTGATCTGTCCTGTCGAACGGCGGCGGTAATAATGCTTTGCATCGGCAACCACGCCGAGCGTCATCTTCTCGATCAGGATGGACTGCAGCAGCTTCGCGTCCTCCGCATAGCTGAGATGCGTATCAAACGATTTCCCTCTGAGCGCTTCCGCGCGGACGAACGCGGACGTGACCGCAAGCTGCGGATTGTTCGGCTCCTCCCGAAGATCGATCACGCGCGAGCCGTGCCGGTACTTGAAGTTCAGAATGTGCTCGCCCTGCTTGCCGTCAAAAAAGAACACGGGCAGCGATACGACGTCCGTCTCCGGATGCTTTTCAAAGAACCGGTATACCTTGGAAAGCGCTTTTTCCGAAAGCAGATCGTCCGCGTCCAGAAAGCTCACATACTTGCCGCGCACGCGCTCCAGACCCGCGTTGCGCGCGGAGGAAACGCCGCCGTTTTCCTTGTGGATGACGACGACGTTGTCGGGATGCCGCCTTGCGTATTCGTCGCACATCGCCGGGCTTTCGTCCTGCGAGCCGTCGTCGCAAAGGATCCACTGGATCTCCGAGAACCCGATGCTCTGCCGGAGAAGGCTCTCATAGGTCTCTCCCAGAAACGGCGCGGCATTATAAACCGCCGTGATGACCGAAAATGCGTATGATTCTTTCAAAAACCCATCCTCTTTTCTTTGATGATTCGGCGATCTGATCGCTCATCCCCATCTGCATCCATTATAGTGGAAAGCCGCATACCTGTCAATTGCGCGGTATGCGCCGTTTGAAAAGCCCTCACGGCAGTCTCCGTAAGGGCAGATCGGTCATTATTTTCTGACGCGGGGCTTGCGGTTCTTTTTCCAGACGCCCCACATGCGGAAGCCGGTGGAGACCAGCAGGACGCCGACCGCCATGGATCCGGCGATCGCCGCTGTCAGCATCCCCTTGTCATACGCCTCCGGCAGCATGCCGCGGCGGACGAAATCCATCGTATAGTAGATGCCGGAGCCGGGGATCAGCGGCACGAGCGCGCACATCAGGTAGCTGGTTGCCGGGAACTTGCGGATGCGCGCCATGATCTCCGCATAGAAGCACGATACTGCCGCAGCGATCAGATACGCGATCGGTTCCGAAAGCCCGAGCCGCATGCAGATCACGCAGACCGGCCAGGAGATGATGCTGCCGAGCAGCGCGAACGGGATGCCCCGGCCGTGCATGTTGAACATCAGACCGAAGCCGAGCGTGCCGATCAGCCCGGCAATGCACTGGATCCAAAGGGGATGATCGATCGGATTCATCGAAAAGACGACGTTCTGAAAGATGTGCCGCGCAAGCGATACGCCGGAGCTCGTGCCGAACACCAGCGCGATCGCAATGATAAACACCTGTACGAGCCGGTTCAGACCCGACATGGTATCGCCGTAGATGACGTCGCGCAGACTGTTCGTAAACAGAAATCCCGGCACAAGCAGCATGATCGCGCCGATGACCGTGATGTCTGCGTTTTTGCCGAAGCCGATCGCCGTGAACATGTTCGCCAGGAATCCGAGGATGAAGCTGCACACGAAGGACGAGAAGAACAGGTTCGCATGTAGTTTTCCCATGAACTTCGACGCCGCGCCGATCGCGAGCCCGCACACGCCCGCCGCAAGCGCTTCAAAGATCCCGCCGCCGAAAAAGATCCCGAAGCCGAAGCCGATCAGAAACGCCGCAAGATAATAGATCGGAAGCGGATACCGACAGACCTTTTTTCCGGTCTCCCGCAAAAGCCTT
>Ga0310697_10002540_pt1 | contig 19219 bp, 28 predicted proteins | sample 172DNAGHGlowgp2_FD_203883 | JGI IMG/M metagenome (GOLD analysis project Ga0310697, IMG submission 203883) | Sheep rumen microbial communities from Palmerston North, Manawatu-Wanganui, New Zealand - 1728 DNA GHGlow gp2 (v2) (version 2) | ecosystem: Host-associated > Mammals > Digestive system >... | reverse complement strand
TTTTGTCCCGACTCCCGACAAAACTATCTTCGTTCTCGTTCCAGGACTTTGCCTTGACCTCGATCAGATGGATATGGTTTCCCTTCTTCTCGATGATATCGGCGCGAATGAAGCAGTTCTTCCAGCGGAAGGCGGCCTCGGCGATATTCACCTCGTCGCGCTTAAATAAGCGGGATGTGATTTCCTGCGACTTGTCATAGTCAAGGACATTGATGTCCGCATCGGCGTGGACATCATAATAGACCTTCGCAAGGTCGCCGACCTGGTTTCCTCCGTCGGCAAGTGCCTGGAGGAAATCATCCTCGTTCATCTGGTTGGCATAATGATCGTCGTCGTAGTAGTAATACAACGATGCTGGGCAGATAAGGGCTTGCTTGAAGGCCGATTTGGTAAAGAGTCGCATATACAAAAGTAGCGTTTATTCTTCAATGAGCAAAGTAGAAGAGACCATGGGAAGGGCATTCTTCCCTGAAGGGGGAGTGATACCGTGATTGATAGCCCTCATGGCAGCCTTGACGATGCTCTGCTTGCCGTTGACGAGACGGTTCGTGTTCTCGCGGAAGCCCTCGAGCACGTCCTGGAGGTCCTTCTCCAGAGCAGAGTTGTAGCGGCAGAAAAGCCCCACACGCTCGACCATATCCTCGGCGGCCTTCACGATTTCGGTGATGTTCTCCATCTGCTCCATCTGCACCCAGGCAGTACGGATTAGGCGGAGGAACGGAATGAGCGTCTCCTCGGTGGTGATGAGGATGTTCTGCTTGAAGGCCTCAGCGAAGACCTCCGGGTCCTCCTGCTTTGCGAGCTGGTAGGCACCGTAGTTCGGGATGAACATGATGACGTAGTCAAGGGTCTTGCGGCCGACGACGTACTTCTGGTACTCCTTGCCAGTCAGTTCCTTGATATGGTTCTGGATAGACTCAAGGTTGCGGCGGGAGGCATCGGCACGCTGCTCGTCCGTCTCTGCCTCAAAGTAGTCCGAGAGGGCTCTCAAGGACACTTTGGAGTCGATAAGGATATCCGTGTCGTCGGGGAAGTGGAGGGCGAAGTCTGGACGCATCTTCTTGCCGGTCTCCTCGTTCAGGATGAGGTTGCCCTTCTTGTCACGGAGCCAGAACTCGGCGTCATAATCATGGCCCTCGCGAAGCCCTTCCGCCTTAAGGATGTTCTCAAGGATGGTTTCCCCGAAGATACCCTGCATCTTGTTCTTGCCCTTGAGGGCGCTGGCCAGGGTCTCGGCCTTGTTGCCGATGGTCTCGGTCTGCTCTTTGAGGTGCTTGACGGTTTCGGCGAACTGCGTCTTGATGGAGGTGCTCTCCTCGGTGTGCGACTTCTTCTGCGCCTCGAACGCTTCTTTCATCTCCTTGATGTTCTGATCAAGGCCTCCGGTGATGACCTTCATAGTCTCAGCTGCCTCCTTCTTGAGCGCTTCCTCGCGAGCCTTGAGGGCCTTCTCGTTTTCAAGAGCGAGCGCTGTCTTGGCGGCCTCAATGGCTTTCTCTTGGCCCGCCTTGAGCTCGGAAATGGCCTTTTCGTGACTTGCCTTTATCTCTTCCATAGCCTTGTCGTACTGTGCTTTCTCGCTGACACGGAGCGCCTCAGCAGTATGGACCTCTGCCTCCTTGCGGATGAGGTCGGCCTCCCTGGCCGACAATGCCGCGGATACCTCGGACAATGCGCTTACCTTGCTGGCCAATTCCGAGCGGCTCTCACTCAGTTGGTCGGAGACTTGACGAAGGTCCTCCTCCTTGTTCTGAAGGCTCTGACTGAAGATAGCCTTGGACTTGTTGGCGCTGAGGATCCAGGCGATGACGATAGCGATGATGACGACGGTTGCGACGATGGCGATGAAAATGCTTGTGTTCATAGTTCTTTCTGGTTGTTTTCAATACATACTTTGCCTATCCATTTTTCTTACATGAATTAATGGAAAAGATTATCAGCGACTATCATTTAGAAAGGATACGCCTTTCCGACCGTTTGGGAATACCAAGTAACTCACGATATTTAGTGACGGTTCTCCTTGCGACTGCAAAACCCTTCTCGGCTAGAAGGTCTGAAAGGTCCTCGTCGGTATATGGAATGGCCTTGTTCTCTCCATCAATCAGAGTCCAGAGGGTCGAAAGGACGGACTTACGACTACAGTCCTGCCCATCTGTCGTTTTCGACCCCTCGTCAAATAGTGAGGGCCGGTCAAGGGACACATCCGAGGCCTTCAACGTGAAAACGCCGGACGGGGAGAGGATAACTATGTCTTGAGTTGCCCTTGAAATTATGCTGCTATCAATGGTGGTGAACGCCTCGATATCCTCAAGGACCATGCGACGGCTACGTGAAAAGTTGCCAGTACGCACAAAATCCACCTGATAGGAGATGCAGGCACGCAAGATGCGACGTATGACACTACGTGAAATGCAACCATCAAACGTGTCGAAGAAGATGAACACCACATTCCGAGGAAGCTCGATGTCTACGATGCAGCGGACCTTGTCGCAAAGGATCTCATAGTTGTCGGTTTCCGCACCGGAAAAACCGATGACGCTCTCTGTCTTGAATACACGCCCGATGTCAAGCGTATCGCCATCCATTATGGCCAAGGCGCGTCCCGTGGGTACATAGGACGGTATATTGGGATTTATCTCTTCCTTCTGAAGATAGTCTGAAAGGAATGCCTGGAGGCGGATAATAGACTCGGTGTCGAGTTTGACCATCTTTGCAGAGGATCCGTCGTCAAGGCGCATGTTAAGGGGCTGGCCGTAACGACCATTGAGGATTACTTCAGTCTCCGGGGTGATTTCTGTCGTGAATCGGAATGTCTTGTTCTTGGTCTTGTTCATGTCTGTTCTATCTATTTTGGCTCTTCTAAAACATATACTTCAATCAAAAGCATTTATTACGAACTGATCTTAATGCCCTTTGCTAGATTGGAAAATAATGGGTTCATGCCGCTAATTGTAATGACTCATAATCCTCCCTTGTGAGAAGATATCTGTCGAGGGGCATGTTGTCAAGATGCCGGTGAGCCCGCTCTTCTTGAGCTTGTTCTACAAATTGAAAACCGCTACGGAGAGCAACCCCTTTGGAGGCTTCGTTGTCCGGTAATATCTTCAAGACAAGCCCTTTGACATACGGGTATGCGAACAATTCGTCCCGTAAAGCACAAACCGCTTCGGTCATATATCCGTTGCCACGTGCTGTTTCAGAAAGGAAATAACCGATTTCAATTATATCTCCATCCTCTCCCGATAGCTGCGGCCCTATTGCTTGAATGAGTCCAAGTAGTCGATCGGAGTCCTTGTCTGTAATCATGTATTGGTCAAGATCAAAGGTAGAGTTCCCCCACTTTATAAAGTCAAGGACATCACACCAGTCCCCGAAAGAAGGCATATCAGCCCACCATGCAGTTTTAGGTTCCGCGAATATTTCCCTCAGGACAAAGCAGTCATCCGGGAATCCCGGACGGAGAAGAAGTCTTTGGGTTTCGATGTTTATCATAGTTTGCGATAGTTTGAGTATGTGTGTTCGATATACATACTCCGGTCTTTGTCCATTATTGCATCATTATGGCCAAATCATTCCGCATAGCGTCAGTGAAAGAGTTATGTGTCGCATAGGTATATATTTGCAAAAGCGACACGACATGATAGTAGTACACCCGAATGATCCGAGCACCAGGATGCTCTCACTTATCTACGAAGACATCAAGAACGTGACCCTCTACGACTCCTGGAAACAGAGGGATGAGATATTGAAGGCTATAGCGGCAGCGCCTAGGGAGGAACCGATCCTCCTTCTTGGACACGGTTGTCCCAATGGTCTTTTTGACATGCGTTATGGGCTCATGATCAGGGATTCAGATGCGGAGATCCTTAAGAACCGTCCCAACTTGGTCGGTATCTGGTGTTATGCTTCGAGCTATGCGCACAAGCACGGACTTAAGGGATTCTTCAGCGGGATGTTTATCTCTGAGGAACCCGAAGCTTGGGTGAATGACGTGGATGCCGAGGCTGAGGAAATCGACGAGAAGGCCTGGGACTTCGCCGGACGATTCGGGGATATGCTCAGGGAGGGGAAACCCCTTCAGGAAATCGCGGCGGAGCTGATGGATCCCAAGCATCAGGACAGCGAGCTCACGAGGTTCAATTACGAACGCCTTACCTGGCGACCGACGGGGGAGGAACCTCTCCCGGCGGCAAGCGAGGAGGAAAACTGGTAGGAGATCGAGCCAAATGGTCCGGCTATCTTTCACCGAGGTTTTCGAGAACTGCTCCCAGCTGAGTGACGAGCAGATTCTGACTGTCGCCCTGGCTATTACCGACAAGGCCGTCGCCCATCGCAACATACAGGAGTATCTGAAGAAGAAAGGCAAATGCCTGGAGAAAGCATTCATCGTCTTCTGTGACATTGACAGAATCTACATGACGCTTGATCCGGATACAGGCCCGGAACAGGGCGAGGACTTCATCATCCGGACATGGGACTATCACATATCCGAAGATAACCCCAAGGCACTTATCATCACCTGGTCATTCCACTGCATGGGGGAGACGTGCTCGGAGGAGCATTGCTCGGGATCTGACGACATCGAAATCTTCGACTAGAAAACAAAAAACCACCGGACCATTGCTGGCCTGGTGGTTTCAGTCGTGAGATGCCCCTATGCGGCGATACCGTATTCGGCGAGGAAGGTCCTGCCCAGAGCCCTCTTGAGAGCCTTGCGGGCCCTGCAAAGAAGGGTGGCGGCAGCATCGGCCGTACAGCCGATGAGTTCAGCCATGTGCCTCGGTTTCATTCCTTCCAGATGGAGGGAGAGAATAAACCGCTGATTCTCGTTGAGAGAATCGATGGCGCGTTGGATACGCTCCATGGCCTCGCTCGACTCGACCTCGTCGTCTGCCCCGCAGCCACCGGCTGCAAGCTCGATGTCCGAGTCAATGTACTCGTCACCGTCCTCGTTACGGGATTCAAGAGGCTCAAACGCAACACGGCGCTTGATAACCTTCTTGAATGCATCCTTTTGAGCGTTCTCGGCAATCCTACTCGCCCAAGTCTTGATTTGAGCCTTGGAAGGGTCGAACTTGCCGCAGTACTTCAAGGCCTTGAGGATGGAATCCTGGAACAAGTCCTCCAAATCCTCCGCGTCGAGAAGGCGCCCACCGGTTTTACCGTAGATTTCGACACTCGCTCTGACTGCGTCGAAAATCTCCTGATAGGAAACGGTTTCACCGTTGGCGGTGGTAAAAGTGGCATTCGTGGTCGTGTAGATGTTCTCCATAGTGTGCGTCAAGATTAGGAGGAGCTGCTTGCTTTCGCCCGAAGCATTTAGGGCAAATCGCGTGATCGTGTGGTTCCGTCCGCAAGATTGTAAAAATAAAAAGCACGTTGGGGAACCTAAGGGCAGTTGATCCTGTCTTGATGCGTATGTCAAAGAGCTACATTCTCACTTCTCACATTATCTATACCGAACAAGAGAGGAATTCTTTCAAACTTTTTTCAAAAAAGTTGAAGAATCTTTCCTGGCGGTTCTGCAAAGATAGTAAAAACCTATCAATCACGAGCATTCCTGGCGCAATGTCATTTCTTGGCCAGGATGTTGTCAATCATACCGTATTCCAAAGCCTCGTTCGAACTCATCCAGTAGTCGCGGTCCGCGTCGGCGAGGACCTTGTCAAAGGGCTGTCCGGAGCGCTCGGCGATGATCTCGCAGAGCTCTGTGCGCGTCTTTTCAATCTGTTTGGCGGCAATGAGGATGTCCGAAGCCTGGCCCTTGGCTCCCCCCAGCGGCTGGTGAATCAGGATGCGGGAGTGGGGGAGAGCTGAGCGTTTGCCCTTCTCGCCGGCACAGAGCAAGACCGCTCCCATAGAGGCTGCCATACCCGTGCAGATGGTCCCTACCGGCGGGGCAATCAACTGCATGGTGTCGTAGATGGCAAGACCGGAACTAACCTGCCCGCCCGGAGTGTTCAAGTAGAGGGAGATGTCGGCCTTGCCGTCCAGCGATGCCAGGAAGAGCAGCTGGGCCTGGATGATGTTCGCGACATCGTCGTCGATGGGCACGCCAAGGAAAATGATGCGGTCCATGAGCAGGCGGCTGAAGACGTCCATAGAAGCCACGTTCATCTTCCGCTCCTCGATGATAGTCGGGTTGATATAGCGGTCAACGGCTGCGTTGTAGCGCCCGAGGGTCATCGGGCTGATGCCTCGGTCCAGCGAGGCGAATCTCTCGAATTCGTTAGTCATGTTTCTCTGTTTTTCTATCTATACTCCAGGTCAACCATTTTCTTGCAGCACTTCAGCAAAAATCCATATTTCGGCCTCTGGGCCATTGGTCTTGGATCCCAGACCTCGCTTGAATCTCTGCGCACGAGGTAATATACCATCGATTCGGGAAAGATCTCCCATGGTTAGGGATGAGCCCCGTATATATACTATGATACCCCTCAATTCTTTCCGGCCCACCTGTACAAGCTCTAGACAAATCTTCACTATCACTATTAAGGCATCAATGCTTCGCATATGGACATGGATTCCCCACGTTGGATTCGGGCAGATTTCCGCAAAGTCATTGATATTGAGCTGAAGATAAGATTCATCGTTGACAACCCGCGCAATCTCATGCAGGATCTGGCTAGGTTCAATTATCATTTGTTGCCCCTATTGAGTATACAAGAGTATCTCTCACCTTTAAGGTCAGTAAGAAGTTGGTGGGTTACCCGGACCTCACACCAGAAATCATTCATCCTAAGGACATCCGGATACGAGAAGAGATTGATATCGGTCAGGTTATATATCGCATGGCAGATGCAAATGTCATTCAAAGCGCCATGATGACCGTGATCCCACGATTGTCCGTCATCAAAGTCATCATCAAGTCCCAGTTCCTTAGCAGTCATGTCGGGGCGGTCATTGATGTCATATGAAGTGAATGTCCTCGCACACGCGTATAGTTCCTTTATGTCAGAGAGACTGTATATGAGCCCCATCATCCACTTAAAGTCCGAACCATATTCCTCATCCTCAGCCATAGACAAAACGGATTCACCGTCCTCCCAGTCATCGACGACATATGTTAGGCGTCCCTCTATCATGATGTCATCGTCAAAGTCCGGGTCATATCCCGTCTGAAGAAGAGTCTTATATAATGAGTATGTCTTTTCATGAAGTATCTTAGTCAGATTGTATAGCCGGTCATTGACCTCCTTCATCCGTGCAATCTCGCCCGGTGTCCATAACAACATACGGTTAAGTAGATTCCTTCGCTCCAACAGAAGGGACCTCAACTTCTCCTTATCCTTGCCGCTGGAATTCATGATGATACGGTACTGGTCAAAGTCATCCCCAGCAGGACAGAACTCCTTTATCCTTCCCTCAACCTGGAGTAATTTACTTTTCAATCGTTTATCCATCTCTTTTTCATGCTTGTACAATATGTATACATACATCGTCAGTATTTCTTTCATGAAACAAGGCGTGAAAGATTAACGAGACGTCCAGGTATATATGAAAATACAAATACACGAGACAATGTTAAACGAATTTACTACACCCTGGGGCACAATTACTATCCACGAAGACGGTTCTTATTTCATCTGCCCTAACTTTAGGGAGCCCATATGGAAATGGGTGGAAGGATCGACGGTTTTCGAAGAGGACGAACGATTCGGTTGCATAAAGGACGGCACGGTAGTCTGTCCGCCAATCTTCGATCAGGTTGAGTTTATTGATGGAGGAGACACTCTGTATATAAGGAAGGGAAATGAATACTCCACCTTCTCTAGAAATGGACGCAACATGATGGGGAATACCATTCATGAAGAGGATGGTGAATTTGTCGAGAAAGGAAAGATGGGGTGGAGACGAAACGGGAAGGTCCTTATTCCGGCCATCTATGACGAACTTTACAAATGGTCGGGTCTCGATGATTGACACCAGAACTACACTCAAATCCGTCATCGACCAGACAATCGCAGCCGACCTTCACACCATCAGAGACTTCCTCCTTTCCAATCCTTCGGAGCCTCTTATCGCCACCGGATCCGGCGGAGCCGAGACGGCGGGGGAGTTCGCAACCCTGCTCTACGGGGCCCGCGGCGGAGTTGCGGTCAGCGTAACTCCTTATACCTTAAATTCTTACAGCGACGCTGCCCTGAGGACGGCGAAGATCCTGCTGGTCAGCAAGGGCGGCCACAATAACGACATCGTCTTCGCCACAAGACGGGCCCTCGACGTCAATCCCGACAGGACTGCCTCCGTAAGCTTCTCGGACTCCGACCGAAATGAAGCCCGCAAGCACTTCATCAAAGCCGGTTCCGACAAGTCTTTCGTCATACCAATGAGGGATGTCCACGACGGCTTCGTATCTACCGGAACCTCTCTTTCCTTCTTCGCGCTCTTCACCAGAATCTTCCAGCCGGACGTGGACCTGGAGAAGTACAGAACGCTTCCGGAGCATCCTTTCAACATCTGCCGCAACGACCGCTCGGCTCTCTCTTCTGGAGACTTCATGCCTGTCAGGAACTACATCATCCTTCACGGCAGCTGGGGCCGTCCGGTGGTAGGCAACCTTGAAGGGAAGCTGGTCGAATGCGGCCTGGCCTCCGCCGGAGTCTACGACTACCGGAACTACTGTCACGGCAGGTTCATATACACCTCCAATCATCTGGAGGACTCCGCAGTGGTCCTGCTCGTCTCTCCGCGTGAACAGGACATCGTCGCCCGAACACGGTCATTCCTCCCGCCGGACACAAAGCTCGTTATCATTGAAACCGGGCATTACGCGCCGGAAGCTTCTCTGGACCTGCTGATCCGATCCACGGAGTTCTACCACTCAGTCTGTGCCGCGTCCGGTGTCGATCCCGAAAGTCCACGCACCTCCGGGAGAATCGACAAGAGGAAACCCATCTGGACCCCATTCATGGCCCAGCTCAAGAAACAGGGACCGCTCTGCCTGTGATTCCGGACTGAAGATGAAAGATTGTCCGGATTAATCAGTATATTTGAATGAAAACACTTTCGTAAACCAGAAGATCACAATTATGTCAACACCCGTCACCGTAACATGCCCCAAGTGTGGGCAACCCGTTGTCGTCAACTGCCGCTACACCGGTGGATCCTCCTCTGACTACAGCATCTGTCGCAACTGCGGCAAGAGCGTTTATGTACAATACAGCAATGACTCGTTCGGATTCCGTATCATCAGCATCCGCTGATGACGGATCCGTTGGGGCATTGTGTGTTTTTGATTATCTTTGACTATGGAATAAAGCTTAATCAAGCCGTACCTTCATAATTATCACTGAAACCATGGCCAATATCGAGAATCTTACGAACGTATATCCCGCACTGCGGCGTCACGTGGCGGATTTCATTAAGGTTTTTGCCGTCGAGGACAATAATGGCTGGAAATCCAGGGCGCTTAAGCTCAAGTATCTCTACAACGAGACAGACACTGAAGGCGTGCCGATGGACAAAGACCTCGCGGGACTTCTGGGGGTAACTTCGGAGTCTGTGCGAAAAAACATGAAGGATATTTCCACCGAGTTCTGTGACGAGTTGAACGCTGCACAAGACGAGGCGTTCACGTCCCTGAAAGGGATTAAGCGCATCGAGGTGAAAGACAACCTCATGAAGCGGTTCGGCTTCGGACATGACGAGAAGACCCTTCGGTTCTATCTTGACGGGATGGGCTATACGATTTCCGAGCAGGATGGTTATGACGGCTTTTGCATCGATACCCGTTATTACGGCAAAGGATTGAAAGGCATCTTGAAAGCCGTGATACCGGACGTCAAGGACATCCTGGCAGGGAACCCGGTTCCGGTCAGACTTGAGGATGTTTTGGGCCAACTTAAGGCAGATGGGTTTGACATGCTCCGTCTCAGGTTTGCTGAGGATTACATTCTTGCTGACACAGACACCTATGAAGTGAAAGAGCAGGACGGAGAGACCTTCGTATCTATGAGATGGGTGGCTCTTCCCTCGGTGACTGCACGTCAGGCACGTATACTCTATGACTTCGCTCTGGAGAACGGATTTGATGCATCCATGACAAAGAATGACTTGATAGCTCGGTACAACACCATGGCATACCGATTTGATGGTATTGAGCAACTTGAAGAGAACAGGTCCGTTGCCAAGAACGATCATATCGAATTCGGTGGCAACGGGACCTACCGATACATCGGTAATCCCGCTAAGAAGGGTGCAAAAACAGACTTGAAAGCGGAACTACTGAAGTATCTGGCCGAACATGATGGAATTGCGATGTTAACAGATTTGCGGCAGTTCGTTGATGATAATGGATGGGACTATAGCGATGTGACCATCAAGGCGTATCTTGGTGAAGACTGTGAAGTTGCGTGGAAAAAGGGCGCAGGCAGAAGCACATACTATATCCTCAAGACCTGCTGGCCGAAATACGTGAAGACGGGTGATTATCATACTCGACAGACGAAAAAGGTCCAACGCGTCAATCGCACCCCTCCGGCACATAATATTGCCGTAATCAATAAGGCACTCGCCTTGCTGAAGGCCGCTCCCGGGAACACCTTGCCAAAGAAAGCAGTCTATGATGCTGTAGTCGACCTATATACGCCCAAATCCAAGAACAACATATACAAGATACTTGACATGAATCCGTCCTTCATCAAATCTGGAGCGGGGAAGGAAGGTTTCTACTCACTTGCCCCCGACGTCGAAGATGTATAAACGGTGGGCGAATCCGTCACTGATAGTATGAAAGTCCAGCACCCGATGACCGGGTGCTTTTTTTGTCCTTTCAACACCGTCCGATGCGTATGTGGTCTGCCACCCTGGCATCGGATGGGGAATGGCATCCTCTTTCCCGCTCTGAATCTTCTGCCTCACGCAGCATGTGACTCTTTCCGGCTTCTGCTGAAGCAGAGCCTGTGATTCCATCTGGCACTTTGATCCGCATACATACCGATGACGGAGTGACTGTGGCTGGTCCATGTGGCTGAAAGAGTTACTGAGACCATTTCCTGATGCAAAGGTATTTCCTTCACGTGGAGGCTTCAAGGGTAAAGTACACCTCCAGAGAAATCTCCACACCGGAAGGGTAGTATTTCTCCTGCGGCCCTTGCTTCCTTACCACGATGAAGGCGCTGATGCGGCATCAGAAATGATTCAGTAACCCTTTAATTCAGTCACATTATGGAACAGCTCAATTCAGTTACCCTCCGCGGCATCATCGGGAATGCCCGCATCCAGAACATCGGCGACACCGAGATGGCACGCTTCAGCGTCGCTACCGACCACGCCTTCAAGAACCGCAGCGGCGAGGCGGTCATCGAGACCACCTGGCACCAGGTCACCGCCTTCAAGAGCGAGAAGATGCCTGACTTCTCCTCCCTCGTCAAGGGCGCCGGCGTCGAGGTCAAGGGACGCCTTCGCAACAACCGCTTCACAGACTCCAGCGGTGTGGAGAGGACCGTCACCGAGATCCTCGCATCCCAGGTCAGCGTCATCGGCGGGACGCTTCAGTAAACCGTCGGGGAGACGGGTTCTCCGCTCACGCTTGCTTTTCTGCTCCGCCCCGGACAACCTCCGGGGCGGTTCTTTACACGATAGAATCAAAGTATCGTATTAACTTCGCATGCAGCGTATTTCTTCCTTAGACACGAAGCGAATTCTCCGCTCGTCGGCCCGGGGATTGGCGTATATCCTTTCAGCAAATCTAAGCTCACCCTGCCGATGCGTCAAGCCAGACCTGCCGGCAGGGGAGACGGACAATCTTCCTTCCTGTCAGGAGAGTATTCTCCGTCTCCGGCTTGTCTTCATCTATATGGGCTCGCTTCCCCCAAGCAGAAAAATATACGCATCCCCGGGGCCGGAAGGTCCGGAACTAAGGGAAAAGAAATGAATTCGAGGTTATGGAAGATGCATTGACACTTGTCCTCGTCATCGTCCTCTGCCTGCTCCTGAAGCCGCTCATATCCGCCATCCTGCGCGGACTGGGCAGCTCGGAGCATCGCAGGGACCGGTAGGGTAGCGGCGGTGCGATAGGACTGGCATATCATTGAGCATATTGGCTGCGGCGTCATGACGCGGCCGGCTATCGTCGTTCCGGAAAACGGCTGTAGAACGTTCTTTTGCCATGCGCCATATCGCCCAAAGCATCTCTAACTCCAGCCCAGTATCACAAGAAGAAACCAGGCTGGAGCGGGGATTACAAAGCTATTCGTCCAAACCGTGCCAGTCATAGTACGTCGTGCACCCTGACTCCCTGTCCTCTATCTTCACTCCTCCGTACGGGTCACGCTGATGTACAAATCTCCCGTCATCCCTTGTTTCTATCTTCCTCTCGATCTCCGGAAGGACAAGATCTTCCTCCGGAACACCCAGGCTCCTGAGAAGGTCCCTGAGGTCCGCCGGCTTGAAGTCAGGGTCCGATTCCATCAGCTGCCGGTGCCGTTTCAAATCCTCGGCCTGGGTTTTTCTCAAGGCTTTGCTTCGGGTGTGCCAGCCCCTGCGTTCTATCTCGCCCTCCCAACCGCAGCCGATACATACCATGTGCTGGGTGACACGCTCGGACAGGGGAGAGCCAGAATAGGAACAGGCGAGCGTCGGTAAATCGTCGTTCGGGCATGTTCCCATGAACAGTTCCGGATACAGATAGGTGGTTTTTACGATCGTTCCCAGGTAATAGGGCGGATCCGCGATCCTGGCGATGAAACCGCTGGACGACACATAGGCCATATCCAGCCTCAGCTCGATGAAGTAATACCTGTCGTCCTTGCTCCAGATGTAGGAGCTGGCGAACAGCGTCGGTGAGTGGAGGAAATACAACTTCGTGATGGAAGTAATGTAATCCAGTTGCCTGCGGCGTTCCTCAGCCGCGAGAGATGAATTCTGTGACATAGAACAGATTTGTTTTTGATTGAACAATCCGCATCGTTTTACCACCGCTGCATCTGGCCTGCTCGGTTGGTGCCTCTCATGGAGGACTCTTGATGCATTCCTCTGCAAATATAAGCATTATATGCGAAACAGTTCTTCGCACTGAAAAATGTCTGCACCTTATCTATCTTTGTTCATTACAGTCAAACAATAAACACAATTATATGGACAAGAAAACAAGGGAAGAACTTGAAGCACTTTTGAAGAAGAGCCAGGCCCATGCAGAACAATGCGCTTTGGGAAGCGGAAGAAATCCCGATGTACTGATTACTCGGGAGATAGTTGAAATGCAGAACGAAAGGGGATTCCTGACGATATCCGCTTCGGCTGGTATGATCCCGAAATCAGTAGAGTTGTTCAGGAGATTCATTAACAAGATGTACAGAGAGGGGTTTTCCGTTACGGCAGAGAATGGTTCATTCTACCGCAGGCCGGCTTCAGCTGTTATCGTTGAAGGAGAAGCCATACCGGTAAGGGTGAAAGAACCCATCCATCTTGAGGAGATCCCATGGGGAAGCGAAACGAGAAAGAGATGGAGCCCGACGGGGACCCTGTGCCTGGAGATATATGGAGGCATGTCAGACACCCCGCACAAGGTGCTGAAAGGGAAGACGGTTAAAGAGGTCGAGGCCCAGTTTGAAGACATCATTCCATACCTGAGAAAGGCCGCGGCAAGGATCAGAAAGGAGAAGGCTAAACGAGCGATATGGGAGAAGCTGAGAGAAGAGAACAGGCGACTTGAACAGGAGCATGAAAAGAAGATGACCGACAGGATGGATGCGGTAGAGGAACTGGTGCATGATGCCTTCCTCCTGAAGAAAGCTCAGGAAATAAGGGGATACTGCGACCTCATGGAGTCACACATTTCAGACCAGGAGTACCTCGAAAAAATACGTATAGTCCGTGAAGTGGCTGACTGGATAGATCCTACCGTGGACTACACCGATGCGCTGCTGGCTGAGAAGATGGACGTTTCAGACGTGATACGTTTGATGGAATAGAGACGGCGATGAATGATTCTGAGGGTCAGAGGTTCAGTTCGTCAACGGCCTGCCTGATCCGTTCTTTTGAGACGGTGAAAACATGTCCCAACGCCCCGATGGAGACTATCTGTTCCTTCCCCTGGTAAGAGTATTTACCTACGCTGCATACCACGTAATCGTCGACAGTGACGGAACTCCGGATAATGGGAGTAGCCAGGGCATTGCCGAGCATCACGCCCAATGCCTCGAAACCGTCCGACTCCTCGGTCAGCTCATCATTAAGGACCGATGAAGCCCTGTCCGAGATGGCTGCGACATGCTGCTCCTTCTTAGGGCAGGTGAAAACAGCGGCAACAATTAAGGCGATGATTAAAAGGACGGGGATGAGCTTTGCCCAGGCAGCTGATGAGCGGGCGCCTGACTTGCGGTCCAGGTAATCATCGACAGCTTGATGGAATAGTCTCTCAAAATCGTCGATGCTGGCCGCCTCGATAGTCGGAATCTGAGGGAGGCCTTCTACATTTCCATAGTAGCATTTGTCACCGTCGGAGTATTTCGGGGAGCAGTAATGATTGCGGTATTTCATGTCGGGGTTAATCGTGGGTAGTAATTACGCAGTTTTGTTATCAAGGATTATTCATCCACAATTATTCTGTCAGCCATCTCTCGGTACATCTCTTCACTAGGGGTACCTTTAAACGTCTCCGCCATCATCTCCAAAGTGGCTTTTTCTGCTTTAAGCGCTTCTGGTGAATTAGGTGCATCATAAGGGGAGTCAGGCTGTTGTCTCTTCCTTTTGGTTTCGCACATATAAACAGACTCTATAGGGTGAATGGTCGATAGAATGACTGTCTAAGATAAGTATTTGTTTACAATTGTCCAAGGGATCCAAGAATAGAGTCTCGAATGGGTCTCTTCACGGTTTCAACGATAACCTGACCAATTGTCCCAGGAAATGAAACAATTAATCATTATATTTGTTTTCGTAAGCTAGCAACACATTACACTGCAATGAAAACCTACGCCCGCCTGCAGGAATACATATGGCTTGTAAATACCCTTCACAAAGCCGGAAGACTAACGCTTGAGGAGATCAACAGCCGCTGGCTCCGGACGGAGATGTCCGAGGGGATCAGCATCGCCCGCAGCACCTTCAACCGTCACCGTGACGAGATCCTCGACATGTTCGGCATCATCATCGAGTGTGACAGGAGAGACGGCTTCAGGTACTATATCTTCAACGATGAAGTCTTGGAGGAAGACACTATCCAGAACTGGATGCTGTCGACCCTTTCCGTGAACAGCGTCCTCGCAGAGAGCAAGGGAGTCCATGACCGGATACTTCTGGAACGGATACCTTCCGATGGGGAGAACCTGCACAAATTCATCGACGCGATGAAAAGGGGAGTGCGCATCAAGGTCAGCTACAGGAGATACGGAGCCGAGGCTTCAACCTCTTCGATGAAGCTGGACCCATACTTCGTCAAGCTGTTCGGAAGGAGGTGGTACGCGCTGGTAAAGTTCCCCGAGCCGACGTCATATCTCTTCACCTTGGCTTTCGACAGGATCGTCTCCTTGGAGCTCACTGACGAGAAATACTCCTATGACAAGGACTTCGACCCGTCCGGATGGTTCCGCGACTGCTACGGGATCGTAAGGGACCCGGAAGTCCCAGTGGAGAAGGTTGTGATCCGGGCGTTCGGCAAGGAGGCGAACTATATGCGGGACCTGCCGCTGCATTACAGCCAGAAGGAGGTCTGTACCGAAGACAAGTACTCTGACTTCGAGTTGACACTGAGTCCCACGGCGGATTTCTTCAGCCCCTTGATGGCACGCGGGGCGGCGATAAAGATCCTCGAACCCCAGTGGCTCGCAGAGGAGATCAAAGGGCTTTTAGTGGCTGCCATTGAGTTATATAAATAACTATGAAATAAACAGATATGAAAACATTTCTACTTTACTGGAATCCCCATTTCTCCAGCTATAAGATTGAGCGTTTCCTCAGGGACTTTGAATTCACAGAGGGACGGGACGTCCTAACCGAGTTCGATTTCTGGGACCGCTCCCCGGACAACTTCAACTGGAGTGTGGTCGAGCATGAGAAAGCACACGCCGGAGACCGTTTTGTATTCATCCGGGTCGGATACGAGAAACCAACGGGGATGGTCGGCCTCGGGACATTTACCTCGGATCCATATGTGGATGAGGACTGGTCCGGTCAGGGGAGGAAGACCTATTACATGGATATGGAATGGGAATCCGTGGTCAATCCCACCTCGGACAAGATCTTCAAGACTGAAAGGTTGAAGGAACTGGTCCCCGAGGTAGACTGGACGAGAGGAAAGGCGGGAGTCGAAATCGACCCTGAGATCGCAGGCAGAATAGAGACTTTTTGGGCGTTACATCTGGTGGAAGTAGAGTAATTGAATGAAATAATCGTCTTCTTGGCGAGGTTGTCCCGAGTTTTGGGACAACCTCGCTTCACTTTTGTGCCGGAAACCCCAATAAAATGTAGTTTAACCATTAAATCCAGAGTACTATGGCACATGTGTATGAAGTGATCTGCCCGAATTGCGGGAACACCTTCCAGATAACGAAGGGAGTGACGGTCTCGGAACTGAGATCGGGCGAGCAGCTCCCGAAATCACGGGACGCGGGTGAACCTGACTTCTGTCCGAAATGCCACCACAGGCTGTCCGTTAACGACGCCGATTTCAACTCTCACGTTACTATGACCATGTTGGTCGACTAGAATCATTAAAGTAAAACACCATGCAGAAAAGAATCATCAGACCGATTGAGAAGATGCATTTCGCATCCTTCCACATCGCGGGTTTCCAGTACTACCAGGGACTGGAGGCTTTCGAGCACCTTAAGATCGGGACGGAGCTGGAGCTCGTCCGTGACAGTGAGAACAAATACGATCCCGATGCTGTGGCGATCTTCTACAAGGACTTCCAGCTCGGGTATATCCCGAGAGGAGAAAACAAGGAGTTCAGCATGTTCATGGACATGGGCGTAGGCAACATCTTCGAAACCCGCATCTCCCGCATCCTCACCGAGACCCATCCCGAGAGGATGATTGACGTCAGTGTATTCATAAGGAAACAGAACTAATCCGTACAGATCATGAAAAGAATCCTTACAATCATCGCAACGGCTATCCTCGCATCTATTGCGTTCTCCTGCGAGAAAGAGACGCCAGAGGAGCCGGCCAGGCCCACCACCTACACCGTCACAATGGCCATGTCCAGCGTGACTCCCACTTCAGCGGTGCATTACGACCTCACGGCATTCGAGTACAACGAGGCAGGGGAGAAAGTCGCCAACAACACCCTGACCATGGCGGTCAACGGTTCGACTGGGACCTTCAATGCCAACCAGAACGCCGTCAAGGTCAAGCTCTACATCAAGATGTATGCGGACAACACCGCCATCACGCCCCAGTACCTTTGGGTCCAGCAGGTCTTCTACCTGGAGGAAGGGAGCAATATCGTAATCACGGTCGAAGACCATACTAAAGTGGGAAGGGCGGAGCCGTAGGACAGGCGGGCCCGTTGACAGTGCAAGGGAAATAGAGTATCTTTGCACTGTCATGAACGATATCACTCTAATACGTGACGCAAGACCTGAAGATGCGCAGTTCCTCGCCAAATGCATTATGGCGGGCATGCACTTCTATGATTTCGGGACGCTCACTCCCGAGCAGTCGGATATCTATGAAGGGCTCGTCGAATGTGAGGGGAGGGACGATACGCTTTACACATACAGGTATACCCGCGTAGCCGAAGTCTCGGGGATATCCGTCGGGACGCTCTTGTCCTATCCCGGAGAGATATACAGGGAGCTTCGGGACAAGACATTCCGGCAGTACTGGCCGGCATTCTTCGCCGAGCATTCAGGGGACGACCTCGAGACAGGGCCGGGAGAGTACTACCTCGACTCGCTGGCTGTTATCCCGTCCTTCAGGGGACAGGGCATCGGTAGCGCCCTGCTACGCGACGGGATACGGAAAGGAGCGGACCTGGGATACAAGCGTATTACGCTGGTCGCCGATTCGGATCTGCCGCACCTCGTCCGCCTGTACGAATCCGTAGGCTTCAGGCCGGAAGGGCACCGACGTGCGTATGGCGTGGATTTCCAGCGGATGGTATACCATATCCGGTGAAGGATGCAAGCCGATTGCAAATGATTACCGTTATCTTTGCCGCATGAGAACATTCCTGATAATACTTACAGTCTTCATCGCCATAGGTGCAATAGGAGGATCCGTGATGATGTGGGCGGACCCGTCCGGTGCGGGGTGGGGAGGGGAGCCCCTCCTGCAGATGCTCCGGGAGAAGATGCCATGGCCGGACATACTCTTCCGCGACTTCATCCCGTCGGGCTATGCCCTCCTGGCGGTCAACGGCCTGCCTCAGATACTCGCTGCGGTCATGCTTTTCAAGAAGCACCGTCTGGCTTGCCGGGTATCCCTTGCCTGCGGAATCCTCCTCATGCTCTGGATAATTCTGGAATGGTGGGTATGGGGGTTCAACGCCATGAGCAACATCTTCTTCGTCCTTGGCCTGGCCGAGGCCGTCCTGGCAGTTCTTTGCATAAGAAAGGGATGAAGGAGAGGTTTGAAATAGGATCAACGCCGGCGTTGCTTTCTGGCCCTGAAAGCGAGTCCGTATTCCTGTTCGTACACGGGCTTCACGGGAACAAGGAGGAATCCGTCCCGTTCGCCGAAGTGGCCGTCCCGTTGGGGTATCAGGTGCTCGGAATAGACCTTCCCCTTGAACGGAAGCCCTGGGAGGTATTGCCGCTACTGTGCGAAGTCCGAGATTACCTTTACGGGCACTGGAGGAAAGTATCCATCCGGGCGAACAGCATCGGAGCATGGTTCTCGCTGCTTTCTTTCCAGGAACGGCAGGTGGAGCAGGCGCTCTTCGTCTCTCCGCTCCTTGACATGCGGAGGTTCATAGAGGAGCAGCCGACCCGGGAGGATGATTATTACAGTTGGGTTCTGGAGCATCCGGTAACCCGCTGGAGTGCCCCGACCTCCATCCTGCGTCCGGAGGTCGATCCGGTTGTAAGCGAAGAATCCGTGCGCGATTTCATCCGGCAGCACAACTGCCGTGTCACGCTGATGAAGGAAGGGGAGCACTGGTTCCATACTCCGGAACAGCTCTCTTTCCTGAGGGAATGGGAGAAGACGACAGTCTTTCCCTCACGACCCGCCTAACCGAGCAGGAAATCCAGCACTGCCCGGTTGAACTCCTCCGGATTCCTGTTCGCAATGAAGTGATCTCCCTTGATGAAGACGAGTCGGGAGTCCG
>Ga0310697_10002537_pt1 | contig 19232 bp, 36 predicted proteins | sample 172DNAGHGlowgp2_FD_203883 | JGI IMG/M metagenome (GOLD analysis project Ga0310697, IMG submission 203883) | Sheep rumen microbial communities from Palmerston North, Manawatu-Wanganui, New Zealand - 1728 DNA GHGlow gp2 (v2) (version 2) | ecosystem: Host-associated > Mammals > Digestive system >... | reverse complement strand
TCTTTTCTATAGCAAAATCAGTGTTAGCCTGTTGGATCTCTGCTTGTTGTTTGCCATAGTCCTCAGCAGCCCTTGCCATGTCTTGATAATACTTATCACTATTATTAATCATATTGTTATATGTATTTGTTACATTGTTTAAAGCTGTTTGTTGTTCTTGTTCTACTGCTTTAAATCTATCATCATCGTAATTTACAGATGCCATATTTTACCTCCTATCGTTTAATGTAGTTCCCTACATAGCTTTCTAATGTATTTGAATATAAGCTAAATGGATAATTTGAATAGAATTTTAATTGAATTGATTTCCATTTTTTCTTTTTAATTCTAGGTACTACATAACCTTTTGTATTTTTATAAGTTTTAATTAAGTCAAATGTTTTATTATCTGTCTTAACATATATAGTTATTTCTTCACCTTCCATATCTACTACACAACCCTTTTTATTAGTTGTCTTTTGATATTGAGGATAATTAAACTCGTCTTCTATAGTAGTCCAGTAACTTTCTACCTTTCTATTACTAGAATAATTAGTCATAGAGTATAAACCATATGTTTGTACTCCTCTTTTATTTTCATCAGTGCATAAAATAAGTTCACCATTTGCAATAGTTGCAGCAGTTACTTTTTTATTAATGTCAAAGTAATACCACTCGTATTCATAATGGTCATTTATTTGAGAGTATTGTCTGCTATCAGCTAAATACATCTTATTATCTATAATCGTTACTAAATAGCCTTCCCACTCTATCAAGATCATATTATCTAAATTTTCATTTAATAATCTAGAATCTACCATACTAGACTTATGAGATATTGTTTGTTCTGTTGTAATATCACTTGTTATAGCCTCTAGTCCTTGTCCACTATAAAAGCAAATAGTATCATTAAAGTTTATTCCAGTAGTCTTACATCCAGTTGAAATACTAGAGTGTGTACTTGGATATATCTTTCCATATGTACTATCTATAGTTGGATTATGATAGAAGATAGTTGTGTTACTCTTAGAAGGTGCTTTTAAAACCCATAGAGCATTATTCCCTGCTACCAGTGCTTTTACTGGTGAGTCATTAGTTCCTTCGTCATAGTAGTCTAAATCACTCCAATAAGAAGCGTCTTGTAAGCTACAATGCCATAGCCTATTAGGATAGTCTGGATTTCCACTTGCAAAGACTCTATTATCAAATACTTCAACTAATGTACATTTTTTAATAGTTTCAGCCTTACCAGTATCTTTTTTGTATTGGATGACTACATTATCTTGTCCGTCTGTTAAAGGTGCTGGAGGTGCTTCTAAAAACGTTAATTTACCAGCTTCATAATCTACAATAAAATCGGTGGTTTTGACTTCGTGCCCTGTATCATCTGCTATCCATGCTTCTGGAGTATAATCGTTATCTATTTCCTTACTATCTAAGTAATAATCTTTACTAGTTCCATCTCCACAAAATGTATTTTTACGATATGGACTTAATAAGTTAACATCTTCGTAAGTAGTTCCACCTTGGTTTGGTGTTCTTGATATAGTTGTTGTTGGTATAAATCCAACTACTTCTTCAAAATTATCTCCATTTTGTACTAGGTAATTAGTTCCATCCATAAAATAAACTTTATTATCAAATACAAAGAATTTTGATTTATGTTCTGCTACACCTTCATACGCTACAGATTCCCCTACAATAATTTGTGTACCAGAATGTACATACATTGTTTTTGTATTCTCATTAAAAAAAAGACCAAATATAGTATTACTATATTCTTCTAGTAATTCTACATCTGGTCTTGTTTCTATACTTTTACCCTCTGTACTCTTATAATTCTTCCATACATTTAAAGCATCAGGAGAGCGATATATATTTACTTCGTCTTTTCTATTAGAAAAATCTACTCCTCTATAATTAGAGTAGTTTCTTGTTATTAATGCTCCACTTGGTTGACTCATATCTTCATACCTCCTACTAATTCAATACTTCCAGTTCCATATCTAGGATCAAGTGTATTAAGTAGTTCTCTATACTTAGCTTCATATACTGCTCCATATTGACTAGATACATCGCTTTTTAATAAATCTGCAGCTACTCCATAAGGCATTATTTCTAATAAATCGTTTGATAATTCAAATTTATAATTGTCTTCTGTTTCAGGAGTAATAGTCTTAGGATATTTAAAATAATAAACTTCTGCAGTTCCATCTTCTAAAAATTTTATTCTATCATTTTTAATATCGTAGTCTACACCTCTTATAAGGTCTAATTGATAAAACTCTTTATCTATATCTCCTAAAGTCATTGTTTGACCTTTTGTTACATTTAATTCAGCATATTTAGGTATTTTCTTAAATCTTGTAAGATGGTTTTGTACTTGGTCTATAACTACGTTTATTTTAGCTGCAAAATCTTCGTCTTCTGTTAATTCATCAGCATTTTCAGAATATTCTTCGATTAGTTGATATACTCTTGTTTTCATATCTTCTAAAGTCATATAATCACCCCTTATATATTCCGTCTATATCATCAATAGTCCTTTTTAACTCCTCTAAAGTAGTCATTTGTGTTTGAGGTACAATAAATCCTTCGTTTTCATCCCATATTAATATAGTATTTTCTGGTACTTTAATTGTTATAGTAGTTTCTTCTTTAACTCCATAAGGATGATCGTCATCCATTTCAACTTCTTTAAGTATCTTTGTAGTTAAAGTTAAATCCTCAAAATGTTGTGTTACTTGTCCGTTCTCTGTTTTTTCATCAAATACAGTGTCTTTTGTAACAGTCTTTCCGTAAAATTGTTTTAATTGTGGCATAATAGTAAAATACTCTAGTTTTTCCATGTTTTTACCTCTTTCTAGACGTGTTTATGGGAGTTGCACCCATCTTACTCTTAACACGATAAAAAGGGCTTTATAGCCCTCTAATTAAATAGCAGTTTTAATAACTACAATTTCATCAGGTCTAACAACTTTAGCACCGAAAGAATATAAACCTTTTAAAGCATCTTCAAATGCGTCTTCTGGACGATATGCTTCTACTTTATCAATTTGTTCGATAAATGCGATAGCATGTTCAGTTCTTAAAATGTTATATACAGTATCGTTAGCAGTTGTTGCTTGTCCTTTTGGTAATAGGTTTTCAATAGTTACCATAGCGTTAGCATATTTACCAACTACACCTTTTTTAGCCATTTCAACGTTATTTGTTAAAAGTTCTAAAATATTAGGTCTAATAAATTGGAAATAACTTGGTGCTACTTCTAACCAATATGTATCAGATACACGATTATTCTTACCATATAGAATAGCAAATGCTTCTTCAATTTTTTCAGTTGCGTTTGCTTTTGTTGGAGTAAATCTTGCTACTGAATCAATAGTAGGAGTAGTTGCTTCTACACCAGCTTTAACTAGTGAAGCTACATATTTATCTCCTTCTTCTGATAATGCTAAAGCACCTTCTGCAGCAGTTGCTTCCATAGCTCCTGGTACACTTTGTGCTTTAATAACATCGTCTAATCCAATATTGAAATATTTGTGTTGGTCGATATCAATATCAACTTTAGTAGAAGATACAGCATCTCTTGTAATAGCTGTTCCTGGTACATAAGTACGTACGCTTGGTCTAACTGCATTTAATACTCTAACAGTCTTAGCGTTCTTTGAATCCTTTTCATATTTAAAATCACAGTGGTTTCTTAAACTTGTGATAGTTTTTAAAGCTCTTTCATAAGCTTTATGCCAAATCATTTGTTTAGCATCGTTCATAAATCTCATCCTTCCTTATTTAGGAATTACGTGTCATGGACTCCCTTACTGCTTCAAATACTCCAGGTTTATCTAAATCATCTAATGACATTCTAGATATCTCCTCATCTGTATAGTATTGTTTTATTTCAGATGGTTGCCCACTCTTCATACTTCCCATTTTTTTAATTTCTTCTTTTGGTTTTGTTAATTGGTATAGATCATATTTTTCTTTAAGACTAAGTTCTGGATTTAATTTCTTACTAAATTCTTTAAATTCATCATCTAGCTTATCAACGCCAATAGCTTTAAGTTCTTTTTCTTCTTCTATTCTTTGACGTTCTTCAGCTAACATTTTGAATTTAACTTTTTCTCCTAAAGACATATTCTCTAAACCTATTTTTGCTAAATCATCTACTTCTTCGACTATATCCTCATATCCTGATTCAATAATCTTTTCAGCTTCCCATTTAGCAGCGTTTGACTCCATCTCTTCGTTAGTATTGTTAATTGGAATACTAATGCCTTTACTTTGATAAAAGTCTTTAAGTTTATTGGTGGCTTCTTCAACGCTTTCAGTTCCTAAACCAGCGTTTACTACGCTTTCTAAACTTCCGTATTTCTTTTCGTATTCTTTACGAATTTTAGCCTCTTTACGAGCTAATCTCTTAGCTATCATATTGTCTACTTGTTCTCTAGTAAACGTTTCTTCTATAGGCTCTGTAGTTTCCTCTTGAGGTTGTTCCTCAATACTCTCTACGTTTTCAATTTCTTCTGCAGTTAATTCTGTATTTTCAGTTTGTTCAACAAGTTCTTCGTTATTTTCCATAACTTTTTCCTTCCTATTTTTTAAGTGGTGTTTGTTTCACCGAACACATCTTTTAAAGTCGTAAGGTTTGGACTAAAAAAAGCACTTATTGAGTGCTTGTTTCCATTATTTGATTTAATGTACCAGCTTGGTCTTCTGGTGTTTCATTAACGTATTGGTTGTAATTTTGTTGTAATAATTGAGCGTTAGCATTTATTTGTGCTATCTTCTCTTGTTCTTCTTTTATCTTATCGCATATCTGTAATAGTTCTTGTTTAGGTGCTGTTGCATCATCTGGTAATGCTTCTGCATAATATCTAAGTTCATTAACTCTTTGTCCTGTAAAGAATCCAGCTTTAAGATAATTCTCTAAACTAAGTTCTCTAGCATATCTATCGAATGCTCCTTTAGGTGTAATATCTACTTTTACAGTACCTTTTAAGTTTTCTAATAAACTTTTTGGTATTTGTACAAGTTCTACATACTCTTCTCCAGTTAAAGGATCTGTTTGTTCTTGTTCAAGTGTCATACCTTCTGGAGTATATGTAGTCCACATATCAAGCCATATTCTTGCTAAGTCTTCAATAAATCTCTTTAAACCAGTTAATTGCTTAACTAATGGCTGTTGAGATGCTTGTTGTACTGCCAAGATGGCTTTACCACTTGCTTGTTCTGGATTAATTCCACCTGTTGCTATATCACCAGCATTATTTAATTCTCTAGTGATATCTTTTAAATCTCTCATTACTGCTCCGACATCTGCAGACATTGAAGTAGGTTGTACATATCCAAATGACCTATTAACATCATCAATAGTAGCTCCACCTTTTACTTTAATTAATCCTCCTAATTGATTTAATGCGTCTGGATTAATAATATTTTCAATGTTAACTATCTTTTGAGGATAAGCACAATTCTTTATACTTAATAATGTTCTAGCTAGTGTCTTATTAAGCTCTAATTGGTTAGGAATTAAAGTTCTAACTTCTCCTTCTCCTCTAGACCATCCTTTTTTCTCTGACCATGGGAAATGAGCTATCGGATATAATTTAAGTTTTGTATCTTCGTTTTCTACTAAGTCAACATATCTTGTACTTTTAGAATACTTAACTGTTCCGTCTTCTTTCCACATTTTAGTTACTAGAGTACACATTTCATCTTTTTCTAATTTAGCGTCTTCTCCAGCTTCTTCAAATGTTAAATCATCTCCAAGTATGTATCTTATTTTTGTTTCTGATACGCCTCTTAGACGAGCCATTTCTTGTACTGTAGATACTGGTAATCTTTGACTAATTAAGATATATGGTTGACTTTGAATATCACTGGACTGTTCATTGCCATATAATACATTGTTTTTATTAATTATTTCGTTTACTGGATCTTGTCCTTCTTCGTTATAATCAACGTATATAATACCTTCATCATTTATGGCTGAATCATCTGATACAAGTCTAATTTTAAAGTCCATCTGGTCTTTTTCCCATACTTTAGCAGCCTTTTTATTAAGCATCTTACATACTTCTTCAGCATTTTTTCTAAAATCTCTATTTTCATAGTTCTCACTACTATAATTAATAGCCCATAAGTTTTGATTAATAGTACTTACTTTATAATCAACTATTGTTTTAATAAAGTTGTATTGAGCTTTTTCAATACCATCTATTTTTGCACCTTCCCATTGTTTACCAATGTAAAAGTTATAATTTCTATCTGTATCTATTATTACATTATGAGATTTTAAATAATTTAAACCTTGTTCTCTTAATGTCCATACATCTGTTTCTCTTATTTCTTCCAAATCCATTTCTTCACCCCACTAACTATGGTAAGTCTAACTGGTTAAAACCTGTACCATCATAATTGTCTATATTCTGTTCAATAATCTTTATACGTTCTTCTTCTTTTTTAGAAGTAAAGTCATCTTTTATTCGTTCTATAGTCTTAATAGGATTAATATTAGGTATAATCTTTTCTGTTCTTGGTATCTTATGCCCTACAAATAGTCCTATAACTAAAAAAACGATATTACTTGTTACTAGTAGTATCATCTTTTACCTTCTTTTTAGCCTTTTTAGTTTCTTTTTTTACTTCTTCGACTATTTCCTTAATTACTTCTTTTTCGTTGTTGTAACGTTCTCTAAATACTCTTTTTTTCATACTATACCTCCTATATTATTGTTATTTCTTCTCCATAGTCTTTGTATGTTGGTTCTATATCAAAACCAAATTCAAATTTAGGAGTAATTGATTCTTCTTGTAGACTAACTTGACTTCTTATCTCATAAGCTATTGCTAATCCCATCATCTGATCGTCATGTCCACCTTGAGGTGCTTCTATACGTCCTTTTTCGTTCTTTATGATGGTTAATAGTTCTTCTAATGTATCTTTATCATTTAATAGGTTAGTGTGTTCTCTTACTATCTCTATTAAACTTGATATTATTGTTGGTCTTGTTAAAGATGTAGTCCTAAAACCAAACTTCTTTTCTGTTTTACCTGTATAAGAATCTATACTCTCTCTAACATATTGATTTTGATATCCTAATCGTTGTAATTCTCTGATAGGATAACTATCAAAGTTGGCTTCTATTCCTATTAATGCTTCTTCTTTTCTAATCGTTATAGGATTATACCAACTGTAATACTTGCCTAAACAATACACTTGCCTAGTGTATTGGTCTGCATCAAATTGTTGTTTTAATACTGCTACCTGTTCTCCAGTCCTTGCATCTAGTACATGGGCTGTAAAATAGTCGCTTCCTTCTCCAGATGTATCACCACCTATACAAAACTTTGTTGATATTGTATCTGGTAGTCTATAAATATTTATATATCCTTCTGGATCATTTACCCATTTAATATTGGTTATCTTATTACCATCATAATCATATGTAAAATATCCTGTCTTTAATGGCTTTTCTAACTGTTCTAATCTTATAATCAATTTCTCTTTATCAAATACTGATGCACCACTAAGTAAAAATGCTTCGTGTGGATTCATCGGATATTCTTGTTTAAACTGGCTTATATCTCCACCACAGTTATTTGCTATGCACCATCTACGCCATGTTAATTGGTCATTAGATAGATTATAAGTTTCTTTTAACTTTTCTTCTTCTGATGTTAGTTTAAAACCAGTATAAGGCATTTTATATTCCTCTAAATCTTGCCATCCTACAAATAATGGTATAAATGCACTCTCACCTTTTACTGCTTTATCCCATATCTCTTTAAAATATTCGTAACCATTAGCAGTGGATTCTATTATTACCATAGTGTTAGGTAAGTTTGGTACTGACTGCATTAAACCTAGCATAGTTTCTTTTGCACTATTGCCCCAGAACGCTAATTCTGATATATGTAGGTTATTAAACGTATCAGAACGTCCTACTCCATCAGCTCCTGCTGTCATACATTTAATTTTACTTTTTAATCCTGTTCCTTCTTGGTTATCAAATATTAACTCTTTAGCATTACTTGACTTCTTAGCTGGTTTCATCTCTGGTGGTAAATTATCATATATTCTTTTACTCATATTGAATAAGTTTGTTGTAGCTTCTTCTTTATGAGCAATAATACCAGTATTAATATTAAACTTAGTAGCTGTTTCTTTAAATAAAATGGACTCAGTTAAAGTACTGAATCCCATTTGTCTAGCTTTAAGTATTATTATTCTAACTGGTTTACCTAACTTCTTTTGTTCTTTTATGATGTCATATAACTTTTGTTGAGGTTCATTTAATTTAAAGTCTATAATTGATCCTGATTTATCTCTTATCTTAACAAATTTCTCTATATACTTTTTAGTATTAATATTCATCTTCATCAACCACTTCTTTTAAAGTGTTTTCATAAGATAAATTAACATTAGTATCTATTCTTTCAGTAGGTTTCTCTCCTATGGTATCTCTATAAACTTCAAAACCTTTATCAGTTTCTTTAGCTCTTTTAATAGCATTGTCTATCATTTCTTCTAAATCTTTATTTTTGGTTCTTTCTAATAGCATCTCTTTTATTAGTTTTCTTTCTTTATCGTTTTGTTTTCTTTTTAAAACCGATTTTTCTTGCAATTTTCTTGCAATTTCAGAATCTCTAATTGGTTTTAGGTTTTGCTCGTTTGCCATTAAAATCGCCTTCTTTCAAACAAAAAAGAGCTTTCGCTCTCTTGGTGCTTCGGTGTGGTTTAATATTTCATAAGGAGGATTCCTTATTTTATAAGCACCATAGAAATAGATAGCTGTCAAACGTTTTATATAACTTATATGACCAAATTTTCATTATATAAAACCTATCTACCTCTATGCTACTTACAAAAAAGAAGTAGCATATTCTTCGAAAAAAGAATTGTTTTAGATATATCCTTAGCTAAGTGTCTTTAAAGGCGTTTATACCTCTTTTTTACAATATATCTTAGGTACAATTCATAAAAACCTTGTCAATTCACTTCTACACTTTTACCATGTGTCAACACTATAGGCACTTGATAGCACCCTAGAATATCTATGCGAATAACAAGACGGGTTAACGTATTTTTCATAGATACTCTAGGCTACCACCAAGAGATAGCCTTTTTGGAGTTGATGCTTTTGTGATTATCTCACAATTACATTTTAGCATCTTTTTTTTCCCATTTTTTCCCAACTTGTATTATTTGATAAATTTCACTTAATATTCTATATATAGAAGTCTTACTATAAGCCATTTTTCTTGATATCTGTTTTGCACTAAGTCCATCTATAAACTTAGCTACAAATATTTTTTCTTTTATACCTTTCATACTTCTTAGTGATTCTTCCATTTTCTTTAGATATCTTTCAAGTATTTCTTTTTCTTTGTATAGATCATCTAACTCTTTGTTTATTTCTTCTACTTTTTCTGTATATTCTAAAAAGGTGTCTTTTATTACTCTAGAACTCTCTACCATTACTTCTTTAATCTTTCCAGATTTAGGCTGTGTTTGATTAAAATAAATAGCTTTCTTTTCGTTTAAAGTTTCTATTCTAAATAAAACTACGTTAAGCTCCATTTGTTGATCGTAATAGTTTTTCATTCTACCCACCTCTTTGACTTATCAGTTTCTACTCTTATATCGTTTACTGGATTGCCAGTTCTTTTAAGTATATTCTTTAATTCTATAAATTTATCTACTGGTATTTTCTTGTTGACTGTTATTATACCTAACCCCCTGTTATACTCTATTTCGTATTTTCTGTATCGGTATAATATTTCGTGCATTTAGTCCTCCTTTAGTTTCAATATTTCTTTGTCATAATATTTTTTCATTTCCGATGCCATTTTGTTATCGTATTTTTCTCTAAGTTTTTGGTATTTAGTTTCACATTTATTTCCTACCTTATGATACTTCTCAATGCAGTTATCGCATAAATCCATTGTTTCTCTTTTGTCATAAGATAGAACACAATTATCATAAGTATTGTATCCATCACTTATATCTTTACCACATAAATCACAGGTTATTTTCTTCATTTAATCCCTTTTAAAGTCCTTTCTACCTTATAGTTATAATCTTCATATTGTTTTTCTATTGGATAGTTAAAAGCTATCTTCATCTGATCTATACAATTTTGTACATCAGTTATTTCTAAATATCCGTTATCACTAAATTCTTTGTTTCTTAAATACTTACATAATTCTTTAGTTAGTTCGCTAAGTTCTTCTATCCATATAATTGCCTGGTGTTCTATACCATAGTGATCTAATATTATTTTAAGTTTTGATTCCATTATTCTTTATCACCCTTATTTAATTTATCTATTATTTCATTGATTTTATCAACTATTTCATTATATTTAGTGCAATAAGTATCACTTTCTCTTTGCGGAATGAACATTTCCAGTTTTTCTATCTTCTTATCTTCTTCTATTATTTCTACTTCATCATTTAAACATTTTTTACTATTACTTAATTCACATTTCATATCATCTCTTAAATACCATTTCATTTCTTCTACATATTCATATATTTTCCCAATATACTTTATTCTATATGGTACTTCTTCACCTTTGCTAATCATATTAAGTAAATCAATAATTTTCATATCTTATACTCCATTTCTTCAAATTGTTCTTTTGTTACTATTGATACAATATTCAATTCTCCTAAATCTATTGCTCTATCATAAACTACTATAAAATAATTGTTTTCTTCTCCCCATACTTCCGAAATAAAATCTTCACCATTAATTTTATGTTTAACTATATCACCATATTTTATTAAATCTATTATGTTTGGACTTGATTTGATTATGTATTCATTATCATAAGTGCCTATATCTGTATGAATATAATCATCACTAATTATTTTTTCTATTTTACCTATTCTTTGAATATTTAAACTGCTAATTTCAGTTCTTACATAATCTCCTACTTGCACTCTTTATCAACTCCTTTGAGTTCCTTAATTTTATCATTTATGTATTTATATGCTGTGTAAAGACCTTTTGAAAACTCATTATTATTTTGATTTTCTATCATACCTAAATAAGTTTCTCTATCTAATTTATTTATGATGTTATTTAGTCTTTTTATTTCTTTTCTTAATTCTTTGTTTTCTTGCATTTTGTTTGAAAAGATTACTTCCATTTTAGATTTATAAAGTTCTTCTTGTATTTTTTTGTCTGCTTTATGAAGCTCACTTTCAAATAATTTATCTGCTCCTATATTCACTCTTTATCACTTCCTTGCATTATATTAGCAAGATTGATACTATCATCTACGTATTTTTTTATATTATTTAATGTAGTTTGCGTGATATGATAATTAACTTCTATATTCATTAAATGTTTCATTAATTTTTCATATTTTTCTTCTTTCATTAATTCTTTTATCAATTTATATTCTTCTTCTGTTAAATCTTCTACTTTCACTTTTTATCATCTCCTTTAAGTATATCTAATAATTCTTTAACTTCTCTTTTTAGCAAGAAATAATCATTATGTTGTTCTATATATTCTATTGCTTTATTTATAACTTCTTCTAATTCATCATTTTGTTTAACTAAATATTGTGAGTTTTGTCTTAATATTGTATTTTCTTTATTTAATCTTTCTATTTCTTGTTTTAGTTCTATATTTTCTAATGTTAAATCGCCTGTTAATCTATCATAATCATTTTTTGTTATAATAATCTTTTCAACATTTTCAGGAAATAAAGCTTTAACCTTATTCATTTCTTCTATCACTCTTTATCACTTCCTTTTAGTTCTTGTAATTTGTCTTTTACTTTAAGATATTGACAACTTAATCTAGTATTTTCTTCTATGTCTATATTTTTATATATATCGTGTTGTATTATTAACCATTTTTCTAATTCATTTATGATATTATTTAATTTTTTGTTTTCCTCTAAAGTATCATTTATAGCATTTATACAATCTATAGTCTTTTCATCATACATATCATCATTGTAAAAGATTTTGTGATAGCCTGTGTTTATTTTATCTTGTAAATATTCAACTAAATGTTCTAATATTTTTCTTTTTTCTTCATTCACTCTTTATCACTCCCTACTACTAAACAACAACATAAAGCAAACCCACAAAATAAACCTACTATAAACCCCATTTGTCTAACACTCCTTTTATAAATTCATAAATACTAGCAACAAAATCACATATCATTTCTTCATAATTAAACTCTGCATTATAAAAACCCATTTCCCATATAAAACAATGTGTTAATTCATGTTTTATTGTTCTTGATTTTTCATCGTTACAAAGTTCTTTTGCTATCCATATTTCATGTGTTTTATAGAAAGTTAAACCATTACACATATAACTATTATTCCCTGTTCTTTTGTTATATTCTTCTAATAATCTTTCTCCTGGTTTTTCTTCTATTGTCCATTTGTGATTATTAATTACAAATTCCATTTGTCTATCCTTCTTTCTTTTCTTGTTTTCATATAATCTCCTTATAAATTTTCAAAATCGGTAAATATACTTGTTTGTCCGTTTAATTCTTCTATATCAACCAACTCTAACTCCCATTTATCTTGTATTTCTAATATCACGCTACCGAAAGCAGGACTTTTACCCTTTTTTCCTAACCCACTTTCAAAATTAACTCTACCAGAGGGTATATATAACTTACCTCCTGTAGCTACATTATGAAATTTTTTTGTAGTTAAAAACTCTATAGGTAATAGTATATATATATATATATATGGAGCTTTTCTATAGGTTTCATATGCTTTTTTTATAAACTCATCTTTATTACTAAAAGGTGGGTTAACCCAGATTCTTTTATATTTTGTCCAGTCTGTCTTTAAACCATCAGTTTCTATGGTGTCATAGTTTTTTATATTAAGTTCTTCTGCTTTTTCCTTTGTTGTTGCTGGATCATAATCAAATTCACCAAAATATCTAACTACACCTTTAGGGGTATAGTATTCGTTATCTTTAGTTAAGTTAATGTTATTACCGTTTTTATCTTTTAAAGATCTCATAATACCTCCTTAAATATTGCCATCAATACATTGACTACTATCGAATCACCTGCTAAGTGATATAAACCACTATCACTTTGGTTTTTAGCTACTCTATCAAAGTCTTCATCTTTAACACCCATTAGTCTAAAACATTCTCTAGGTGTTAGTTTTCTTATTCTTAAATTATTCATTTACAACTACTCCTATGTTCTCCCCCCCCCCATCGTGGTTATGGTTTGACTTTTACCTTTTTGAACTGTTCCACGATGGTACTGCATCCTAGTAGAGATATCTATACCATCTCCATCTGTTGCTTCTAGGTAACCTTTTTTAGTTGCGTTTATTATTTTTAAATATGTTTCGTAATGCCCTTGTTTTTTGTATCCACAAGTTAAGGTTTTAAATGGTTTGTCAGGTTCTTTTTCGACATTTATAATACTAGGTTGGTGTTCTTTGCTTTCTTGGTTAATTAAACCTTTTACTGCTTTTTCACTTAAATAATATTTATCTGGTGCATTATCTTCTAACATATCTTTTAATTTTAATTTCAATTCTTGTTTAGGTGGAAATGAATAACTATAATCACCTAAAACACTAACCATAAAACATCTATTTCTTGTTTGTGGTATTCCATAGTCTGTAGCTATTAAATCTTGCCAGTAATTTGAATAACCTAACTCTTCTAGTCGCATGATCCACTTTTTAAAATCTTCTTTATTATCTTCACTATGTACTTGAGGTACATTTTCCATTAATAATATTTGTGGTTTTTCGTCTAATTCAGTTAAGATACGTTCTACTTCCCATAGTAAACCAGAACGTGTAGAAGTATCACTCATACCTTTACCTTTACCAGCTAAACTTAAATCTTGACAAGGAAACGAATAAGTGCATATATATATATATATATCGGTGTTTTTGACTTCTAAGTCTTTACCCTTTACTTGGGAAATATTAACTAAATTATGTGTAGCTATAATGTTATTAAAAACATTTCTAGCGTACATCTCACCCATTCTATCTATTTGTTTTTTAGTCATTGGTTCATTATAGTTAGAACTAATACCTTTTTTAAATAAATAGTCTTTTATATAATCAATATCGAAACTAGCTGAATAATCGTTATTATCGTTATAAAAGTGCATATCTTTATATGCTTGAATACTTTTTACTGCCCACTCGCACGTTTTCCAATGTTCAAAAGGTACTTTTAAGTATTTAAGTGCTAGTGCTTGACTACCATATCCACTAAATAATTCTATTAGTCTAATAGGTTTATCTATTTTGAATTTAGGATATAGTAAATCAAATATTGTTTGTTCTTGCATCTTTCCCTCCATATTTTTGTTTTAATATTTCTTTATAATCTCGATGAAATATCTCCATCCATTCCTTATAGGAATATTTATCAGTAAAATGTTGTTGGCATTTGATAGCCCATTCTAAAGATAAGCGATGATTCTTATGGAACATATTATGATGTTCTCTACATAGAGGTAATACGTAACCCCATTTCATAGAATTATAACGATTAGCTCCTGGTAACAATTCATGCTTATCATTAGCTAGAGTAGATTCCCCTAGTAAGGAACATATATAACAATGTTCTAAATCTTCGGTAAATTCACTATAACGTTGTTCTTCTAATCTTCTTCTCATATAACTAATCTTTTTCATTGTCCACCTCGTCTAATGCTTCTTGTAAATCACATAAGAACTTAAATTTATCCCATGCTTTTTGTTCTTCTTCTCTTATCTTTAAAGCTGCATTATATCCAGAATCAATAGCCATCCCTGTTAAATTTTTATATTTCTTTTTTGCTTCTATTCTCTCTTTTGCTACTACTTTTCTTATGTTTTCCAAGTTCTATCCCTCTTTTCTTAGCCCATTCTTTACAATTCTTTTTATCTTCGTCACTATATATCCCACTAAATCCAATACCATGGTCATAAGTTGTCTTCCAGATAGTCCAGAGATTATGATGCTTTTCAAGCGTATATTCAATTTTTTTCATTGTTCAACCTCTCTACCAATCTATCTGTTATCTTTCTGTTTTTAATGTATTCATTTTCTATTCTTCTTTTCTTAGCGTTTCTTTTAATGCTATATTTAGATATATAGTCATGTCCTTTTGAATTAGATAAAGGCTCTCCATATTTTCTTATTTGATAATTAGTGATTCTTCTATAAAGGTCAGAACTAGGTTCAAAACCATATTTTTGTTTGACTTTAAACCTAAATTCTTTTGCTCCACTAAAAGAACTATCTTTTTCAAACTCATAAATAGCTTGTTCTTTAAAATCCATATTAATTCTCCTTAAAGTCTTTTAATAATTCTTTTAAATCAACCAATTCTTCCCCTGATAGTTCTTCCTTTTTAATCTCTTTGTCCATCCAGTTAGGTTTTTTAGGCTGTTTTTGTAAAATACCTTTAACATAACTGGCAGTACATTTATTCTGCATACAACTTATCTTGATAGCTTCTTTGACTTTCTCAATTCCATATAAATCATCAAATTCATTAAATGCTTGGATCTCCGTTCCGTTTAACATTCTGTTCCATTGATGTTCAGCAAAATAACAACTACTTTTTTCTTTATTTATTTCTTTTTTATTATCTATATCTTTATCTATATCTATATCTTCTTCTTTATCTATTGCGTTACTCTGTTGACTTGTCAATGACATTTTTTGACATTTGATTTTTTCTCTATGTCTTTGTTGTGCTAATCGATTATATTCTCTTATTTCTTGCATTTTATCTAAGCTCTGATGCTTTTCAAAATTAACTAGGTAAATACCTTTTTCATCGCTTTCTATCATTCCTAGGCTTGTAAATGTATCTAAAGCTAGTCTTATTACTGTTAATGGCTTATTTATTATTACTGATAACATTTCTTCTGTATAAGGCATATTATCGTTAATATAGATATATCCACCTTCATTTGTTTTACCTGCTAGAAGGATTAACTTTATCCATACAAGTAATAAAGCATCTCCTTCTGGCATAGCTTGAATAAGTTTTATTTTTTCATCGTCAAACATATCTACGTTTAACTTTATCCACTTAACATTAGCCATTTCTTACCTCATATACTGCTACAGTTTTACCTGTATATTGACATTTCTTCTTTCCAACTACATCTACAATTCCTTGCTTACATAATTCAGTTAATCGTGGTGCAGTGAAGTTTCTTTCGTTAGTAGGTATCATCTCTCGCATCCACATTTCAGTAGCTATTTCTTTTGCAGTTAATTGTTTTCCCTTTAAACACTCTAATATTTCAGAATAACGCCTTTGCCTATCTACATTTTCATTAGATTCTCTGCGTGTTTCAAAAGTAGTAAACTCTCCAAATACTCTTTTTTCCATAACGCACCTCAGAAAGGGAGGTCTTCATCTGTTAGTTCAACGTCATTACTAAAATCAGTAAATGGATCATCCTCCTTAACAGTTTCTTCTTTTGTTTCCCCCTTATCTTCATTAGAACTTCCAGTATATTCAATTCTATTTACAAATACATAGTTATATGTTTTTGAGTTCCCATCTTCGTCTTCATAGTTATCCGCTCTTAATTCACCTTCAACAATGATTAATGAGCCTTTTTTTTGGTATTTAACAAGGTTTTCCGCTTGTTTGTTCCATGCTGTACATCTAAAGAAGTCTGTTTGTTGTAAGCCTTCTTTTGCACCAATTCTAGGTACTGCTATAGTAAACTTGCTATTGCTTGTACCTGCTTCATTTGTATATAATTCTGGATCTTTTGTTAGTCTTCCAGATAAAACTACTTTATTCATATAATTCAATAATTCCTTCCTTTAATTCTTCATCATAGTGTGTGATATAGTAAGGGCAAAAATCACAACAACTACAATAATTTTTACATTTTTTATCTTCTCCAGGTCTTTCTTCAATTTCATATTGTCCTGGATATTTTTGTTCCATCGTTACAAGTAATTCTCTAGCTTCATTTAAGTTATCAAATACTTTAAATGCTTTTTTAAACTTCTTTCCTTTAACTGCCCATTTATCTCCAGAATTAAATCTTTCTTCTGCAGTACATAAAGGTAATTCTTCGTCTTTCATTTGCTCTAATACTTTAATATGTTCAAATCTATCAATAATCCATTTTTCAATTTCTTCTGGTGTACCTAAATCAAATTCAAGTACCTTTACAGGCAATTTAGGATAATCTTCTTTATCTCTAGCATCGTTTTTATTCCAGTCTTTTAAAATTGCTATAATTCTACCTTTTCCTATCCAATTACCATGTTCTTTATAATGTAAGTAAGCACCCATTTGTAATTGCTTTTTCCAATGTTCATTATTACTTCCATATATAACTGTCCAAACACTAGTAGTTTTATAATCATCTATATAATCTTCTACATGGTCTATAATTCCACTTAATGTATATCCATTATCAAACGTATATTCTAAATGTTCTTCTACATATTCATTTTCTCTACACTCTATACCAGTTTCTAAAGCATAGTGGACTACAGAACCCCATAACATCCAAATACATTCAGTAATATCTTGTTCTATCATATCGTTGTATCTTCTTTTTAAAATCAATACTCTATCGGGATCTAATAATGATGTAATAGAATATCTTTTATCTCGGTAGGTATATTCCTTTTGTGCAGCTCTTACTAACATATCTGGTAGGTTAAGCTTGTTTGTTATTTTCATCTTTAACCTCCTCAGGTGGCATCTTTAAATAAACTCTTTTGTTTTTACTATTTTTAATGCTTAATCCGTCTATTTCTCTATTTTTGTTATAATGTATAGTTTCAACTCTAAATGTTTCTCTAGAGGCGTATTTTTGACCTTTTTGATATATACCAGCATCTTCTGCTTTTATCCAGATAAAAGGTGCTGTATATAATTCACGTCCAATTCCCCAGTTAACACAAGCTCTTTTAAAAGAGTCGCTTGCTTCTCCTTTTTCTGCCTCGGTATTAGATTCAGATCCAGAATCCCATTTAGTTGCCCATTGTTTACCATCAAATATTGATACACCACAATAGATATTTCCTTTTAATTCTTTGTGTTCACGTTGCCAGTTCATACATCCTACTGTTTCATCTAAGATATCCATATCTACACGAGCGTCTTTATAAAGTAATAATGTAAGTCCTTTTTCGTTAATTTGATTTACTCTACAACTAATTTCTTTTGCTTTTAATAATCTAAATTTATTCATATTGAGTTCCTTTAAAACCTTTGTTAAATTCCACTCCCCAGTGGTTAGTTTCCCAAGAACTTTGTGTCTTTTCTTCAATTTCTTGTAATTTTTCTTCTAATTTTATATAAGATTCTTCAAGGTCGCTTAGTATGTTTAGTAAATCATCTATTTCGATATAATTATTTGCATCTAATAAACTTAAATAGTCATAGTCTGTAATTGCTGCTATTCTATCTAGCATCGTTACATCCCTATCTTTTAATTTGTATTTCATTTGCATTTCCTCCAATTTTTTTATATAATCAAGATGTTAGCTGATTAAGTTAACGTATGTGTTCTGTGTAGTAGTTTCGGCTGCTGCACTTTTTTTATTTAGATCACTTTGATTACTTAGTAAAATAATTCCTAAAATAAGAACTAAATAAAACAAAACTACTCCTAACACATCTTTTACTGATTCTTTTAATTTCATAATTTCCAACTCCTTTTTATTTGAATAATTGATAATAATCTTTTTTATAGTGTTCACATAGAATATCAATTTCTCCTATGTTCCACTCTGTTTCCCCTGATAACTTTCTACATACTGTTGGTTGAGATACTTTTAAAAGTCTTGCTAATGCGTATTGACTTTCTTTATGCTTTTTCATCTCAGCCTCTAATTTAGGGAACTTGTTTTCTTTCATCATTGACTCCTTTCTTTAAGTAACAAAAAAACCGAGGTTTATCACCTCGGCTTGAAGTTCTTTAATTATATATTATGTTAACTTCGCCTTAGTGATAAAATGTAGAAGTTTTTTCGTACTTTCATCTTAATTATACCACCCTATTTTCAAAAGTCAATACATAATTGAATTATTTTTTACATTTACAATTATTTTGCAAGAACTTCTAACAATTTTATCATTATCAATAAAGCTACAGGATAAATTAATTCCTTATATATCTTATATATAGCAGATTTAATTTTCAGTTCTCTTTGATATTTAAAAGTGTATTCATTTATAAATTTATCATATACATTTTTTGTATAATATTTGCCTTTATAATTAT
>Ga0310697_10002536_pt1 | contig 19233 bp, 17 predicted proteins | sample 172DNAGHGlowgp2_FD_203883 | JGI IMG/M metagenome (GOLD analysis project Ga0310697, IMG submission 203883) | Sheep rumen microbial communities from Palmerston North, Manawatu-Wanganui, New Zealand - 1728 DNA GHGlow gp2 (v2) (version 2) | ecosystem: Host-associated > Mammals > Digestive system >... | reverse complement strand
GTCCGTGTCTCAGTACCAATGTGGGGGACCTTCCTCTCAGAACCCCTACTGATCGTCGCCTTGGTGGGCCGTTACCCCGCCAACAAGCTAATCAGACGCATCCCCATCCCATAGCGATGAATCTTTGCTTCAACTTAGATGTCCGCATTGAAGAACATAGAGTATTAATTCGACTTTCGCCGGGCTATCCTCTACTATGGGGAAGGTTGGATACGCGTTACTCACCCGTGCGCCGGTCGCCAGCAACAATAGCAAGCTATCGTCCTGCTGCCCCTCGACTTGCATGTGTTAAGCCTGTAGCTAGCGTTCATCCTGAGCCAGGATCAAACTCTACATTGTATAAATTTTATGCTTCGCAGAAAATTTATACACTCTGCGTCGTCGCTCGGCAATTGAAAGCAAGCTTTCATTGCTCTCGCTCCTAGCAGAGTTGTAAAATCTCTGCATCTTGTCTCTGTCTCAGAACGCTCTATCCGGTAGTATTAATGGTGAAGGTTGCCTGAAAGGCGACCTTCTATGGTCGAAGGTTGCCTGTAACGGCGACCTTCCAAGAAATTGAAACGGTTCGTTCTTGTTACCCAATACATATATATTATATATACGTACTGCTTCTCGTACTACTTCTTCTCTGTCTATGTAAGTCTTTCAAAGAACTCTCTTTTTAGCCCCCGGCGCCAAATTTTAGCGCGAAAGCGGATGCAAAGGTACGAACTATTTTTCATTCCCGCAAATATTTCACAAACTTTTTTCGAGAAAAACCAAAAGTTTTCGCATTCTTTGACAATACATATACCATACACCTTATTATATTATATAAAGACACCCGTAAACGCAGGCCTAGTATTGCAAAATAAGAGCCACTTATTGCGCGATAAGTAGCTCTTATTTTCGATTAAGTGGCAGTTATTTCAGTACGATCTATATTTTATATTTCCAAATAATTCTCTATTATTTAGAAAACATCTCTCGTGTACGTACGGGAGGAACGGAAATGAAAAATGATACCTCACGTACGTACACGCGAGAGTTACGTTACTCCCTGCGACCGAAGATGCGGAGGAGGTAGATGAAGAGGTTGATGAAGTCAAGGTAGAGCGTGAGGGCTCCGAGGAGAGCAAGCTTCTGGGCACCCTCGTCGGCATCGGGAGCCTGGAGGAGCATCTGCTTGATTTTCTGGGAATCCCACGCGGTGAGTCCTACGAAGATGAGTACACCGACGTAGCTCAGAATCATCGTCAGGCCGTCACTCTTGATGAAGATGTTGACAAGGGTGGCGATGATGAGTCCGATGAGGGCCATGAAGAGAATCTTACCCATCGACGAGAGGTCGGTCTTGGTGGTGTAGCCCACGATGGCCATTGCCGCAAAAGTGCCTGCAGTGATGAAGAACACGGTAGCGACGGACGATGCCGTGTAGGCCAGGAAGATGTACGACAACAGGGCCCCGTTGATGACTGAATAGAGAATAAACATCAGCGTGGCGGTAGTCAGCGAAAGCTTATTGATGGCGGCGCTGACACCGAACACCAATGCAAACTCGGCAATGATGAGACCCCAGAAGAGAATCTGATTAGTGTAGATGGCCTGGAGAATGCCAGGGCTGTTGGCGACGCCATAGGCCGTGAAGCCAGTAATGACCAGTGCGAGAGTCATCCACACATACACTTTACGCATCAGGACAGGGAACGCCTGCGACATGGTCAGCTGCTCATCAGCAGTGAGTCCACGCAAATCAATTTCGTTATAATTCATCTCTAATTCCTTTCTTTTTTATGTTTAACGGTGCAAAGGTACGACATTTTCCAACTATTGCGTGCACTTTTGTATTAAAAAAACAAAAAAACATGGCGCAATCAGACTTTTTTCGTATATTTGCAGTCGCAGTGTGCGAAGTGCACCCACTGCAACATACAATAACCAAAATTTTTTTAATATGACTTACAAAGTAATTGACATTGAGGGTGTAGGTGAAGTTTACGCCGAGAAACTGATTGCTGCAGGTATTAAGACCGATGCAGAACTGTTGGAGAAATGTGCGAAACCTGCAGGCCGTAAGGCGCTGGAGGAGCAGACCGGCATCAGCGGTAAGCTGATTCTGAAGTGGGCTAACCACTGCGACCTGTATCGTATTAACGGCGTAGGCCCGCAGTTTGCTGAGCTGTTGGAGGCCAGCGGCGTGGACACCGTCAAGGAGTTGAAGCATCGCGTAGCCGAGAACCTGCAGAAGAAGCTGGAAGAGGTGAACGCCGTGAAGAATCTGACCAACCGTGTTCCTGCCGTTGTAGAAGTGCAGAAGATGATTGACCAGGCTAAGGAACTGCCTGCAGTGATGGAATACTAAATGAAAAGACATTTTATACTGATTACATTGACGGCTCTGCTTTGCGGAGCCGTCAATGCGCAGAAGGACTCAGTGCCCGAACCGCTGAGCACTCGACAGAACACGGGATGGGTGCACCCGTGGATGCAGAAACGGGTGGCGTATTTCGGTGATTCGATAACGGACCCGCGGAATAGCGGTTCGAAGAAGAAATACTGGAACTTCCTGCAAGATTGGCTGGGTATTACCCCTTATGTATATGCCGTCAGCGGCCGGCAGTGGGACGACATACCCCGACAGGCAGACCTGCTCCAGACAGAGCACGGTGACTCCGTGGATGCCATCCTGATATTTATCGGCACCAACGACTACAACAACGGCATCCCCATTGGTGAGTGGTACGAGGAGCGGGACGAGCAGGTGATGTACGGTCACGGACAGCCGAAGAAGATGACCGACCGCAAACGCCGCTACATGAAGATGGACAAGACGACGTATCGCGGTCGCATCAATATCGCATTGGATAAGGTGAAGCGGATGTATCCTACGAAGCAGATTGTGCTACTGACACCGATACATCGTGCCCAGTTCCATCGCAACGACAAGAACTGGCAATGTACGGAGGACTATACCAACCAGTGCGGCATCTATCTGGAGGAATACATCCAAGCCGTAAAGGATGCCGGGAATATCTGGGCAGTGCCTGTGATAGACCTGAATGCCGTGAGCGGTCTCTATCCGATGATGGATGAGTATGCGCAGTATTTTGCCGACCCGGAGACCGACCGCCTGCATCCGAATGACAAAGGGCACGAGCGGATGGCCCGTACCCTGTATTACCAGTTGGCAGTATTGCCCTGTGCATTCTAAGAGAGCGACAAGCGAATCGCCGTACAATCGAAAAAGAGCGACGGATGAACCGTCGCCTGCAGAGAAGGCCTGACGTCAGGCCTTCTTTGCTGTTGTACACTCGTTGACGAGGTAGACGATGGACATGTAGGGGATGCCGGAGTTCGTTTCAAGACCAATCTCGCAGGTGCGGCTGTTGCTGTAGCCTACCTCAATGTGGTTGGCCTCGATTTGCGGACGGAGCTTGCGGAGACCGTAGCGGTTCAGTTCGGGAAACGTGAAGCCGCGGTCGCCAGCAAAGCCGCAACAACCGACGCCCTCTGGGAGGAAGACGTTGTTAGAGCACAACTTGGCGAGGGCTATCATGTCCTTATCGACGCCCATCTGTCGCGTCGAGCACGTCAGATGCAGGGCAATATGACGGTCAATCGGATGGAAGTCGAGCCGGTCGACGAGATACTTCATGATAAACTCGGCGGGTTCGTAGAGCTTCATCTTATGCATCACCTTGCGCATACGATGCAGACACGGACTCTGGGCGCAAAGCACGGGATATTTACCTTCTTCGCTGGCCTTCCACAAAGCGGCTTCAAGTTCAGCACTCTTGCGGTCGGCAATGTCGAGCATACCTTTCGATTCCCAAATCTGGCCGCAACACATACGTTCCATTCCCTCAGGGAAGATCACCTCATAGCCTGCCTTCGTCATAAGTTGGATGACTTCGTCGACCAAGTCGTGAATCTTGCCGCCACTCTTCGACTGACCCATGGTCTGATTGATGCAAGAGGGGAAGTAGACCACTTTGAGGTCAGATGTCTGATGGCTGACGTCAGAAGGATGAGGTATGGACTTCTCGATGATGAACTGTGTGAGATCGCTCTTCTTTGGCTGGCGATGCTTTTTAGGCATGGCGGTAGTCCAAAGCGGCAGGCCCATCTTGTTCATGCCACGGCAGACGCTAGTCATGAGGGAGGGACCTAGCGTGAGATGAGCGGTATGAGCAACGTCGAGCACTACACGGAGACCGGACTTGATGCCTGCCATGTGTTCGGCGGCAAACTCACCAATCTTATAACCTGTAGGACTCTCGTTCATATCCATCTGACGAATCAGGTGCGTCAGTTCGCCGGTGTTGATCTTCATCGGGCAGGATGTTGAGCAGAGGCCGTCGGTGGCGCAGGTCTGGTCACCGTAGTATTTGTATTGCTTCTTCAACGTGTCGAGGCGGTTCTGGATGGCGGCGACCGAATCGCCGCCCATTCGGAGCTGAGCGGTGAGGTGGCGGATTTCGCGCTGGACGGCGATACGCATGCGGCTGGAAAGCGTGAGGCCACATGACATACAATTGACCTCGCAGAAGCCGCACTCAATGCACTTGTTGGCACGCTTCACCTGTTCGATGGTTTCCTTGGCGGTAGAGAGCGACGGGTCCATGAGATAGTGACCACCATCGGGGACGCTGTCGAAGTCATAGTCGAGAACTGGCAGCGGTTTGAGGCACTTGATGAAGCAGTCGGGATCGTCGTTGAAGATGACACCGCGGTTCAGCAGGCCTTCGGGATCGAAGATATCCTTCAGTTCCTTCATTACCTCGTAGGCCTTGTCGCCCCACTCATATTTCACGAACGGAGCCATATTTCTGCCCGTGCCGTGTTCAGCCTTCAACGAACCGTCGTATTCCTCAACCACGAGTTTGGCTACGTCGCGCATCATCTCGGCGTAGCGTGCCACCTCGTGTTCGTCGGCAAAGCTCTGATTGAGAATGAAGTGGTAGTTGCCCTCGAAAGCGTGACCGTAGATGCAGGCATCGTCGTAGCCGTGATCAGCAATGAGTTTTTGCAATTTGACCGTTGCTTCGGGGAGGGATTCGATGGGGAAGGCGACATCCTCGATGAGACAGGAAGTGCCGACGGGACGCGTGCCGCCGACGCTGGGGAAGATACCAGAGCGGATGGCCCAGTACTTGCCGTAGACGGCAGGATCCTCGGTGAACTCAGCAGGAATATACAAACGGAACTGACCCAGACATTCCTTAATCTTTTCAATCTTCTGGAGCAGTTGCTCGTGGGTTATGGCCTTGGTCTCAGTGAGTATGGCGGTGAGGTTGTGGTAATCGCCTGGCTCAACACCCTCAATCTTGCCGGCATCGACGTCTTTCTTGTATTGCAGGAATACAGGGTCATCGACGGACGAGAGGGACTTGTAGTCGAGCATCTCGGCAGACTTCACCATCAGGTTCTCGGCGCTCATCTCGAGGTCCTCGTCACCAGCCTTGAGTTTCTTCATGGCGACGACGGCCTCGCAACTTTCCTTCATCGTCATGAAGTAAACCATCGCCGAAGCCTTGAAGGGATAGTCCTTCAGGGTCTTCATCGTGACTTCCGAGAGGAATGCCAGCGTGCCTTCACTGCCGACAATACTGTGAGCGATGATGTCGAACGGGTCGTCATACGCGATTAAAGGCCGGAGGTTCAATCCGGTGACATTCTTGATGCTATACTTCTTCTTGATGCGTTCTGCCAGGTCCTTGTCGGCGCGCACACGGTCTCGCAAGGCCTTGATACGGGCAAGGAACTCGGGATGGGTACGTTCGAACTCCTCGCGACTACCCACTTCGTCGGTATCGAGCACAGTACCATCTGCCAGGATGATGCGCGCAGAAATGAGCATACGGTCGCTATTGGCATGGACACCGCAGTTCATGCCCGAGGCGTTGTTGACAACGATACCACCCACCATAGCCGATCCGATACTGGCCGGATCGGGTGGGAATACGCGACCGTAGGGTTTTAAGATTTCGTTGACGCGTGCTCCAACGATACCTGGCTGCATGGTGATGGTGTCGTAGTCAGAAAGCGTGTACTTCTCCCAATGTTTACCGGCTACGAGGAGTACACTATCGGTACATGACTGTCCCGAGAGGGAGGTACCTGCGGCGCGAAACGTCACTGGAAGGTGATGCTTGTGGCAAAGCTCGAGAATGCGTGACACCTCCTCCTCGCCGTCACTTCGGATGACAACCTTCGGAATCTGTCGGTAGAAACTGGCATCAGTACCCCAACCCAGGGTACGAAGCTCATCAGTATAAATACGGTCTGAGGGCAACATTTGCCGCAATTCGGATAGGAATTCGTTCAGCATAGGGCGTTTAGTTTTTAAGTTATACTTTGATTTTGTGAGCAAATATACGAAAAAAAATCGTTTCAAGCATTCTTTTTTAGGATTTTTTCGTATATTTGCAGTTGAATAATGAATAAACGGTTATTTTTACTGCTGACGATAGGGTTTGTAACGCTGGGCTGTACAGCTCAGAATTTCGAACTGAGCAGGGCCAACGACAGCCTGTATTGGCTCAACGGTTGGCGACTGCCCTACCCTGTCTATCAATATCAGACGGGTGACGTGGATGGTGATGGACGAACAGATGCCATCGTGGGTGTGGTAAAAGGCACGCGGTTCTATCCGGAGAAGGCACGTCGTATCTTTATCTTCAAAGATGTGAACGGCAAGGCGCGGCCTTTGTGGTTAGGGTCGAAACTCGGTGGCGAGCTCGAGGATTTCCGTTATGCCGACGGCAAGATTCGGGCACTGGAGCGAACAGCCGATGGACAATACGTCGTCAGCGATTATAGTTGGGGCGGCTTCGGCTTGACCTTCGACCATTATATAATAAAAGGTGTAAATCGTGAAACTGCAATAAAAACCTTTAGCCAATGAAAAGAAAAGTATTTATGTTGGCATGCATGGCGAGCTTAATCGCAGCCTGCAGCCAGAAACAAAGTGTGGTACAAATGCCGGTATCGACCATTGACGTGGAGAAGCTGGGTGACAGTATCGACTACGGCATGGATGTGTCGGGGCTGAACCTGAGTGACCTGCGTATCCTGCGCAATGCCCCCGCGGCGCAGAAGGGCTATCCTTTCAAGGACTCCTATCTGCGAGGCATCTTCGAGAGTACCACTTGGTACGATTCGCTGATGTACGACCTCGACGCAAGGATGCAACCCTTCGAGAGCAAGGACGACGAGAGTTGGCGCGATGCCTATATGCGAGCCATCGACGAACAGAAGCTGGTGGTTTACAATGAACAGGAGACCGCCTTCATGAAACGCTTGAAGGAACGCGAGGAAGAGCTGAAGAAGCAGAATTTCGCGGTGGAAGAAGGGTTACGCGTAAACATGGCAAACCTGCTGAATCCGACGCAGTTGAAGGACTTCGACACGACGCTGTGTCAGAAACTCGCAGAGGAGGGATTTGCCATCGTGCCGTCAAACCACTCGCAGTTGTTCCACGTGTACGAACAGAACGACTACAGCGATTTCCCCAGTTTCGTGACTACCGACCTCTATCTGCAGCTGTACCATTTGTATATTGACTGCATGCTGCGCGAAGTGGAGGAAAACAAACTGCTGCCAATGATGACACAGTTCTGCCGGGATATGCACGAGATGCTGTACAACATGGAGCGATGGTCTGGCTTCGACGAGAAGATCAACGCCGTGGCCCATCATAACGCGACGTTCTACAACATTGCCTACAAGCTGTTCACGGGTAACTACATCTTTGCGCGTGAAAAAGGTGACATCGACGAAGAGGAGGTCGAGAAGGTGATGAAGGCCGTCGACGCGCCCAGTAATTTCATGCAGGACTACAAGGAAATCCTTTTCGGTTACAGTCTCTTCCGTCCGCGCGGCCACTACACCCGCAGCGAGAAGTTGCAGCGCTTCTTCCGCGGTATGATGTGGTTGCAGTGCGTGTCGTTCGGTCTGAAACACAACGACGAGGTGCTGGCAGCTATCCAGCAAGCTTGCGCGCTGAAGCTCAACCCAAGTGCGAAGAAGAACTACGACCGCATGAACAAGTTCATCACATTCCTAATGGGCGAATCCGACAACCTAAGCCTGCCACAGGTAATGACCGAAGTGGAGAAGACCGGTTTGCAGATGGAGGACCTCATGCACAACGATGATGCCATCGCGAAGATTACGGCGACGCTGAACGAGGTTGGCAACAAGCAGACGCGCATCCGTCCGAAGTTCGAAAAGACGAGCCACAACAAAATCAACGTCATGCCCCAGCGCTACCAGCCCGATGCAGAAGTATTGCAGGAGATGGTGGACTACGAAAATACCCCACCCCAGCGCGCGACACCGAAGGGAGTGGACTTCATGGCTGCCATGGGCGTTGCTGTCGCCGAGCAGATCTTGAAGGACGAGCAGACTGCTTGGAAACCACTGTTGCCAACGTTGGAGAAAATGAAGAAACGCATGGGTGAGATAGACTGGACAGAGACCATCATCACCCAGTGGATGCAGACACTGAAAGTGTTGAACGACAACAAGGGCGATTACGCACCGTACTTCATGGTGAATCCGGCGTGGAGCAAGAAGGACCTGAATGCCGCCCTCGCGTCGTGGGCCGAACTGAAGCATGACGCCATCCTGTATGCCAAGCAACCCATGGGTGCAGAATGCGGTGGCGGCGGTCCCCCTGAGCCACTGGTAAAGGGTTATGTCGAGCCGAATGTCAAGTTCTGGAAGAAAGCCATCGAACTGCTGACGAATACGGCGAAGTTGCTAAACGACGAAGGTATGATGACCGAAAAGATCAAGGACGCGACTGAGCGCATCAACGAGGAGGTGACATTCCTGCTGCGCGTCAGTGAGAAGGAACTTGAAGGTAAGAGCCTCAGCGACGAGGAGTACGACCAGATTGGCTACATCGGCGCCGCGTTCGAGAATATATCCCTCGACTTGTTGCGCATGCCTAATCAGGATCTCTACGGCTGGGCCGACGTGCAGGGTGCAGACAAGAAGGTGGCTATTGTCGCCGACGTTTACACCGCCAATGCCGACAACAACGACGCGAAGAGCATCCTCTTTGAAGCCGTGGGCGATGCCGATGAGATTTACGTCGTGGTGGAGATGGGCGGCTATCTCTATTTGACGCGCGGTGCCGTGCTGAGCTATCGCGAATTCATCCAACCCATTGATGAGCCGCGCCTCACAGATGAAGAGTGGCAGAAGCAATTGGAGACGAACCCGCGCAAAGGAGTCCCTGAATGGATGAAGGACATCGTCGTGCCGCTGAAGAAGATGCCTGAGCCGAATGAGGAGGTATTCTATTCTTCTGGCTGTTAGCCTATTGTTGAGTGTGTCGGTATGCCATGCCGACACACTCAACGTAGTACTCACTGGCGACATTCTGCTTGATCGGGGGGTGCGCCGTGTGATTAACCAATATGGAGTCGACCACCTGTTCTCGGCAGGTGTCGATTCCATTTTCCGTTCAGCCCAGGTCGTTGTGGGCAACCTTGAATGCCCTGCGACGAAAATCCAGTCGCCTGTACAGAAACTATACATCTTCCGAGGCGAACCAGAGTGGTTAGAGGCACTGAAACGGCACGGCATCACCCATCTTAATCTGGCCAACAACCACTCCATCGACCAAGGACGCGAAGGGCTGCTGGATACAAGACAAAACATCATCGATGCCGGCATGACACCCATCGGAGCCGGTGCCAACATGATTGAGGCCGCAGAGCCCATACTATTAAGCCAAACGCCAAGGAATGTCTGGCTCGTCCCTTCCCTACGCCTCGCTCTCGAAAATTACGCGTATCTACCAGACAAGCCGTGCGTGAGCCAGGAACCAATGGATTCCCTGCTCAACCGCGTCCACCGTTTACGCAAAGCCGATTCCACCGCCGTCATTATCGTGTCACTGCACTGGGGCGGCGAGCACACAAGAGAGCCCGTCAGCAGCCAGCGCTGGGATGCGCGACAATTGATTCGTGCTGGTGCCGACGTACTGGTTTGTCACCACACCCACACGCTGCAATCCGTTGACGAAATCAACGGACACAGCGTCTTTTATAGCATTGGAAATTTCATCTTCGACCAATCGAGACCCGAAAACACAAAGGCATGCCTCGTACGACTAAAAATCACTGCGGAAACGGTCACGACGGAGGACATTCCGATAGAAATCAAGAACTGTGTGCCGCAAATTGTCCAACATTTTTAATTTTTAACTAAATTCTTTCCACGTGTTTGGGAAATAATTCGTATATTTGCGGAAACTTATATAATAACTAATCACAAAATAACTAAAGAGTCTATGACAGCATTAATTTCCGTCATCCCAATCGTGTTGCTCATCGTACTGATGATGGGCTTCAAAGTGTCCGGTTACCGCAGCGCCATTATCACACTCATTGTAACAATCCTGCTCGCGCTGTTCGCCGTCCCGAACATGGGCATCATTCCCGAGAAGTTCGCCGACACCAGCATCTACGGCATCACTCTATGGTCAGTAATCGAAGGCTTCCTAAAGGCTTGTTTCCCCATTATTCTGATTATCATCTGCGCCATCTTCAGTTACAACATCCTGTGCGAGACGAAGGAGATTGAGACCATCAAGACGCAGTTCATCCAAATGACTAGCGACAAGGGGCTGCTCGTGCTTCTGCTGACGTGGGGACTGGGCGGCGTGCTCGAAGGCATGGCCGGCTTCGGCACCGCAGTGGCCATTCCTGCTGCCATCCTCATCGGACTGGGCTTCAAGCCGATGTTCTCGGCTGTCATCTGTCTGGTAGCCAACACCGTTGCCGTGGGCTTTGGTGCAGTAGGTCTGCCCGCCACGACACTGGCCAACCAAGTGGCTGCGAGCGGTGTCGCTACGCCCGAGGAATTGTGCGAGGTCGCTACCTTTATTATATTACAGCTCTCGCTGATGTTCTTCATCACGCCGTTCCTCATCCTGATGATGACAGACCGCACGAAGATTGTGAAGAACATTACCATCGCCCTGTTCGTAGGAACATTCTCCATCGTTGTGCAGTTCTGCTGCGCCCACTTCATCGGCCCAGAGACGCCCGCCATCCTCGGTTCGGTTGCCGCCATCTGTGCCATGCTTATCTACAACAAGCTCTTCCTGCGCCACGAAGCCGAAAAGGATACTGTACATGTGGAGCGCGTACGTTTCGGTTTGGCCAAAACGTTAAAAGCGTGGAGCGTCTACGGTCTGATTATCTTCTTCATCCTGATATCGAGCAAGATTGTGCCACCCATCAACGAACTACTCAACTCGACGCTCGTTACGAAGTTCGATATGCCTGTCATTGGCAACACCTTTAAGTTCGGCTGGTTGTCCAACGCGGGCCTCATGATTTTTCTCGGTGCCGTCATCGGCGGACTCATTCAGGGCATGTCGTTCGGCAAGTTGATGAAGCTGTTGGCGAAGACTACACTGAATCTGCAGAAGACCGTCGTTACCATCTGCTGCCTCGTGGCAATGGCGATGCTGATGAACAACACCGGTATGACCAACGACATTGCCAAGGGCCTTGTGCTCCTGACGGGTGCGGCATTCCCGTTCTTCGCGCCGCTCATCGGTTCGATAGGCACCTTCGTCACGGGCTCGGCTACAAATGCCAACATCCTCTTCGGCAAACTCCAGGCTACTGCTGCCAGCGACCTCGGATTGGTCAATCAGAGTACCTTCTTCGGTGTCAGCGGCAACGAAACCAACTGGCTTGCTGCTGCTAACTGTGCTGGTTCTGAGGGCGGCAAGCTGTTGTCGCCGCAGTCGATAGCTATTGCTACTGCCGCCTGCGACATGGAAGGCCAGGACGGCGACATCATGCGCAAGACGATGCCGTTCGCCATCTTCTGGATTCTGATGAACGGTCTGATGGTGTTCTTGGGTTTACACGTGATTTAGTCGTTATATCGTCATAACGTTATAGCGTAATAACGAAATAAAGAAAGAAACAATATGAAGATTGGATTATTCATTCCCTGTTACGTGGATGCCGTCTATCCTGAAGTGGGCTTGGCGACGTACAAGTTGCTGAAACATCTGGGAGTTGACGTCACCTATCCACAGCGACAGACCTGCTGCGGACAACCTATGGCCAATGCGGGATTCGAGAAACAGGCTATCCCCTTAGCCGAAAAGTTTGAGGACCTTTTCAAGGACTTTGACTACGTAGTGGCACCCTCCGTCAGTTGTACAGCGTTCATTAAGATCAATTACCCACGATTGCTGAATCATGAGTGCGAAACCGCCAAACGCTGCATGGACGTGGTAGAATTCCTTCACGACGTCGTGAAGGTCGATCGCCGGTTGGGCACGTTCCCGCACAAGGTGTCGCTGCACAACTCGTGTCACGGTGTTCGCGAGCTGGGGCTCAGCAGTCCGTCAGAGCAACATGTCGACAAGTTCAACAAAATCAAGGACTTGCTGGCACTCGTCGACGGCATCGACGTCGTCGAACCCGAGCGTCCGGACGAGTGCTGCGGCTTCGGTGGCATGTTCAGTATTGAAGAGACTGCGGTGAGTGCACAAATGGGGCGCGACAAGGTCGAGCGCCACATGCAGACCGGCGCGGAGTATGTCACAGGTCCCGACTGCAGCTGTCTGATGCATATGGCCGGCGTTGCCAAGAAGCAAGGCCTCAATATCAAGTTCAAACACGTCGTCGAGATTTTGGCCGCAGGCCTCTAGTCGAAATAGCGATATACCGTAATAACGTAATAACGAGAATTATGTCAACACAACATAGCAAAGCCGCGAAAGAGTTCTTAAAGAACCAGCAATATGCCCACTGGCACGATGCCACGTTCTGGGCCGTGCGCACCAAGCGCGACAACATGGCTTACGGACTGGACGAGTGGGAACAGCTGCGCGAAAAGGCCAGTGCCATTAAACGCCATACGATAACCCACCTCGACGAATATCTGGATCAGTTCGCTACGGCAGCCGAGAAGAATGGCGTCGAAGTTCACTGGGCCAAGGATGCACAGGAGTTCAACGAAATCGTCTACGGCATCCTGAAGAACCATAACGTCAAGAAGATGGTGAAGTCGAAGTCGATGCTGACGGAGGAGTGCGGCATGAACCCGTATCTGGAATCGAAGGGTATCGAAGTCGTCGAAACCGACCTCGGCGAACGCATCATCCAGCTGAAAGGGCAGGCGCCCAGCCACATCGTCATGCCGGCCATCCACCTGAACCACGACGATGTTGGCGAATTATTCGAGGAAAAAGGTATCTCAAACGAGAAAGGCAACCACGACCCCACGTTCCTGACCTATCGTGCTCGCTTGTCGTTGCGCAACGAGTTTCTCACCGCCGACGCTGGCATGACCGGCGCCAACTTCGGTATTGCTGAGACCGGCGATATCGTGGTCTGCACCAACGAGGGCAACGCCGACATGAGTACGAGTTGTCCCATGCTGCACATCGCCGCCATCGGACTGGAGAAAATCATCCCCAATTACGAGTGCCTCGCCGTGTTCCAGCGAATGCTCTGCCGTGCAGGAACGGGACAGCCCACAACGACCTACACGTCACACTTCCGCAAGGCGCGTCCGACGGCTCACCACATGCACATTGTGTTGGTGGACAACGGTCGCTCAGAGTGGATTGGCAATCCTGAACACTGGGAGTCGCTGAAGTGCATCCGTTGCGGCTCGTGCATGAACACCTGTCCTGTGTATCGCAGAAGCGGCGGTTATTCTTACTCGTACTTCATCCCTGGCCCCATCGGCATCAACCTCGGCATGCTGCGCGACCCGCAGAAACACTCCGGCAACGTCTCGGCGTGCACGCTCTGCCTGTCGTGCCAAACTGTATGTCCTGTGAAGCTGAATCTGGGCGACCAGATCTATCAATGGCGCCAGCAACTCGACGACTTCGGCACCGCTAATCCGGAGAAAAAGATGATGTGCAAGGGTATGTCGATGCTCTATGGTTCGCCTGGGCTCTACAACTTCGGCACCGCCCTCGCCCACTGGGCCAACTTCATCCCGTCGCCCCTCATGAACTGCGGTCTCAATCCCTGGGCTGAGGGTCACAAGATGATGGAATTCCCCAAGAAACCATTCCACGAAATGATTAAGGAGATAGAAAAATGAGTAGTAAGGAAGATATATTGAAGAAATATCGGGCGAATGTGCGCGAACAGTACGACATGCCCGACCTCAGCGACATCAAGGCCGTCACCTACCCCGACCCGCTGTTGCAGTTTATGAACATGACGAAGAGCGTAGGTGGCAACGCTATCGAGGTTGAGAAGGGGCGCGACATCAATGAACTCATCCGCGAGCTCTATCCCGATGCTAAAGAGATTGCGTCGAACCTGCCGGAGATTACCATCGCCACGCGCAATCCCGACGATGTTGGTCGCGCACGCGACCTGAACGGCACCGACGTTGGCGTCATCCGTGGTGAGTTCGGCGTGGCAGAGAACGCCTGCGTATGGATTCCCCAGACCATGAAGGAGAAAGCCGTGATGTTCATCTCCGAGAACCTCGTCATCCTCCTCCCCAAGTCGCAAATCGTCAACAACATGCACGAGGCATACAAGCGCCTCAGTGCGCCCGCCGGGGTCGATGGCAGCGCCTTCGACGCCTACGGTTACGGCACCTTCATCAGCGGTCCGTCAAAGACCGCCGACATCGCACAGGTGCTCGTCATGGGCGCCCAAGCCGCCCGTTCGGCCACCGTCCTATTACTCGACGAATAACGGATAGGGCTTTAAAGCCTTATCCGTTCTGCTACAAAAATCACAACAGACTATCAGCCAACAGCTGCAGCTGAGCCTCATCGCAAGCCTTCATGCGTGAGCGGATAGTCACCATCGGCTCTACGATTTCGCAGTCCTTCAGGGCTTCAATCATCGTGCGCATCACCTTACCTGCCGAAGGAGCCCAACTGCCGTTCTCGATGATGCCGAACTTGCGCTTCTGGTAGTTCTTGATTTGCAGATGATACAGGAAGTCGTGCATCACGGGGAACACGCCGGCATCGTAGCTCGAAGCAGCCACAACAATCGTAGGATAACGGAAGGCATCCTCAATGACCTCGGCCATATCCTCGCGGCTCAAATCACTCACGACAACCTTCTTGGCGCCCTTCTCGCGGAGTATCTCGCCCAAGCGCTCGGCAGCAGCCGCCGTTCCGCCATGAATGCTGGCGTAGGCAATCAGCACGCCCTCGCTCTCAGGCTCGTACTTGCTCCAAGTGTCATAGAGCTTCACGGCCTCAGCCAAGGCCTCGCCCTTCAGCACGGGACCATGCAGCGGACAGATGGTCTGAACGTCGATAGCAGCAGCCTTTTTCATCACGCTCTGCACCTGCGCACCATACTTTCCGCAGATATTAAAGTAGTAGCGGCGAGCCTCGCAAGCCCAGTCGTCGGTCTCGTTCACCAGCGCGCCAAACTTGCCGAAGCCGTCAGCCGAGAACAGCACCTTGTCCTTGCTGTCGTAGCTCATGATGACCTCAGGCCAGTGTACCATTGCAGCTGTGATAAACTGCAGCGTATGTTGCCCCAACGCGAGAGTATCGCCCTCCTTCACAGTCATCACGCGACCCTCGAAGTTGAAGCCCTCGAAGAAGTTAGGCAACATCTTCACCGCCTGAGCACTGCACACCAACTGCAAGCCAGGATACTCCTCCAGCATCCACGCGATGAGTGCCGAGTGGTCGGGCTCCATGTGGTGAACCACCAGATAGTCCGGCTGACGACCATTCAGGGCAGCCTTCAGATTATTTTTCCACTCCTCACCCTTGCGGCGGTCGGCAGTATCCAACACCGCAATCTTCTCATCGTCAATAAGATAAGAGTTATAACTCATGCCCTCGGGCACCACATATTGGCTCTCGAACAAATCGATGTCGAGGTCGTCCACACCGATATACTTAATCGTATCGCTAATCATACTCATAATAAATCTGTATTTACAATTTGCTTGCAAAGATAATCAAAAAAAACATATTACCCAAGAATAAAGCATTATTTTTGAGTTTCCGTTTGCCAAATACACGATTCCCTATCTGATTAGCTTTTCTATTTGCTTCTCCGTAGCCTCAGGCAGCAACCCGCGCAGGTGAGCCTTCATGCGTTCGAATGATTCCTGTGGCGTGCGTTCGCACTGGCACATGTCGCGCCCCAACAACCGTTCAGGCGTCGTCAGCAATGACCAGCCCCAACCGTATTCGCGGCCGTGTTTGTCAGTAGGATACACGAAGTCCTCAGTCACGATGCGGCAGGCCATCTGCAGTCGAGTTACATAGCCGTCAAACTTGCTCCGCATCTTAGGACCATCGAAACCGCAAGCCGCACGCAGTTCTCGTGTAATCAGGCTACCTTGCTCAGCTAGCGTCAACAGGATGGTCTCTTCGATGCTGCCCTCTACAGGCGCAGGTCTCGAACCACGGCGATAGTTACACAAGTCCGGCCACCAATCCTTGCTGACGAACCCCGCCTTGCCCGCAAAGAACTTGCCATACACGCAGCGCCCCTCCGTCACGATGGGCCCCTTCCACTTCCACAGCGGCCAGTCCCAACCACCGTCGTCGAACACCACGTATCGATTGTCCTCGTCAACGACGTCCTCAGCCGAATAGCCGCGAATGCCGCTATCCAGCAACGGCAGGAACCCCACCTCCTGGATGTAGTCCATCAACTCCGGACAACTGTGTATCTCCCCGATTCTCATCAAAAGTTATCTTCGATGACTTTTTTCACGACTCGGCCATCCATGCAAGCATGATGGCTCTCGCTACTTCAAAAGTTTTCAGCCTTTATCTGGAAGTAGCTCTGCGGATGGTCGCAGGTAGGACAAACCTCGGGAGCCTTCTTGCCAATGACGATATGTCCGCAGTTAGCGCATTGCCAGATGACATCGCCCTCACGCGAGAACACCACGGCATCCTCAATATTCTTCAGCAACTTACGATAGCGCTCCTCGTGGTGCTTCTCGATGGCCCCAACGAGTTCGAACTTCTCTGCAATCTCGTCAAAACCCTCTTCGCGAGCCTCCTTGGCCATTCGCGCATACATATCCGTCCACTCGAAGTTCTCGCCATTGGCGGCATCCTCCAGGTTCGCCTTCGTATCACTCACGCTACCGCCATTCAGATACTTATACCACATCTTGGCATGCTCCTTCTCGTTGGCAGCCGTCTCCTCGAAGATCGAGGCAATCTGCACAAATCCGTCTTTCTTGGCGCGCGAAGCAAAATAAGAATATTTGTTTCTTGCCATACTCTCACCTGCAAAAGCCTCCTTGAGGTTCTGCTCGGTCTTCGTTCCTTTCAGTTCTTTCATAAGTCTCTTTTTTTTGGTTATTAATTGATTCATTTTGCAATATCGTTATTTATTTTTATAACGCTGTTCGATAACATCCCAGTCGATAATCTGCCACAGCGCGGCGAGGTGGTCAGGACGACGATTCTGATAGTCCATATAGTACGCATGCTCCCAGACATCGAAGGTCTGTAGTGGCTTCAGACCCTTCTGAACGGGATTGGCGGCATTCGCCTCCTGTGTAATCACCAGTTTACCATCCTTGTCTGCCGATAGCCATACCCAGCCAGAGCCAAACAGCGTTGCCCCACCCTTCTGGAAGGCCTCCTTGAACGCCTCGAACGACCCAAAGTCGCGCACGATAGCCTCAGCCAGTTTTCCTTTTGGTGCATTGTCCGTCTTAGGCGCATTAAACTGCCCAAAGTAAAGCTCATGATTCAGTATCTGTCCTGCGTTATTAAAGATGCCGCCCTGTGCCTTGCACACAATCTCCTCCAACGTCATCTCTTCAAATCCACTCCCAGGCAATAGCCCGTTCAAGTTATTCACATACGCCGCCAGATGCTTCCCATGATGAAACTCCAACGTCTGCTTACTAATCACCGGCTCCAACGCATCTATCGCATACGGCAGCTCCATCAAACTAAACTTTCCCATAACTCTTGGTTTTTGATAATTCACGCTTCATTTAGAATTTACACGAACTTCAGGAAGGTCTCAACCTGATCTTTCAGCGCAGTTTTCTGGTCATCGCTGAGAATCATGCGTCCCTCCGTCCAGGCCTCAAGGTTCAGCACGATACCCGTCTGTTGTTCCATCACATCGGCTTTGATAAACGTGAGCAGTTCCGTCAGTTTCCTTTACCGATGCCCGCAGACGGCCTACAGACTCAGGCTCAGGGAACTCGATGTCCTGATTCATCAGCGGCACATCCTTATAATCCAGGTAAGTCACTTCGGCGCGTGCGCCAATCATCTGCTCAGCCTCGCGGGCCAGTTGTCGGTTGAAGGAACCTTCCCTCAGCGAACCGACGATAAAAAGGATTTTCTTCATAACGCTTCACTTTATGCCGCAAAGATACGAATACTTTCCGAGATATCCAAACAAAGTGACAGAAATGTTTCGTTGGGCGAGGGCTCTACATAGTGTAAAGTTATCGGGATGCTCAGCGAGCGATTCGCAAACAGCATCCCGATTAATGGTTTCTATATGTAGAGAACCAGACGGTGAGTCGACTTCTCTGTTGAACTCTTCTTTGTTGCCTTAACTTCCAGTTTTTCGTGCAAAGTTAAGCATTATTTGCGACATAATCGGATTTCTCATTGATTTTTTCAAGAAATATTTTGGTCTATTCGGAAATTTGCAGTATCTTTGCGGCTGGAAGAAGAATAAAGAAGAATAAAAGAGAATAAAGAAGAATAAAAGAGAATAAAACACACAAGGATACACTTTTTCCAACGACTTTGCTATTGCTATAACAGATCTATTTTAGACTGTTATGGCGGAAAATTGCAAATAATAGTTCAAATTAGAGCCATTACGAGCCTGATATTTTCCTTCGCCGTTTCTGGTTGCATCGCGATTTCGATGGATAAGCCGGGAGGGTTGATGCAGGCGACGCGGGAGAAGCCGGCATCAAGGAGCTGCTGTTCGTCGGCTATGCGGCCGGCTATCAGCATGACGGGGACGTGATGCCGTTGGGCGCGTTGGAGATTGCGCGTCACATTCTGACAGCGTTGGAGGATACCGAAGGGAAGTTTGCCCATGAGGGTCTGGCGGTCGGCAGAACCTTCGCCTGTAATCACGAGATCAGCGTCTTGCAACAGGTCGTCGAAATGGATGGTATCCAACAGAAGGTCGATACCAGAGCGGCAGGCCGCATTCATGTATTGCAGGAAAGCGTAGCCCAAACCGCCTGCAGCACCTGCACCAGGCATGTTTTGGCAGTCACGGTCTAGATGTT
>Ga0310697_10002535_pt1 | contig 19243 bp, 10 predicted proteins | sample 172DNAGHGlowgp2_FD_203883 | JGI IMG/M metagenome (GOLD analysis project Ga0310697, IMG submission 203883) | Sheep rumen microbial communities from Palmerston North, Manawatu-Wanganui, New Zealand - 1728 DNA GHGlow gp2 (v2) (version 2) | ecosystem: Host-associated > Mammals > Digestive system >... | reverse complement strand
TCCTAGCCCCACCCCCCCCTATTTACTACATTTACAACATGACTCTGCAGACGCACATCCTAGTTCGGGCCGTGTGGCTTTTGGCCGTTATGGCGGCTTTTGCAAGCGCTGGCGAGGTTACTCCCCCGCAGGGTGCCGTGCGCAACCTGACCGTAAGCGACTTTATGCCCCACCCGAATGTGGGCAAGGACTTTAACGAGACCTGGAGTTACCAGTTCGTATTCGACAACGGCACCCGTGCCTTCGTGAACTACGCCCTGCTGCAGGTGCCGGCATCCGGGCAGAAGGTGACTTGCGACATGACCTTCTGGAATTTCAAGGGCAAGACCTATACGGTTGGCCGCCAGTATCCGCCGGAACGCCTGAAGGCCGACAAGAATTCGGGCACCATCGACATCAAGGGCGAATACAAGATGGAAAACAAGCCGGGCAAGGGCCACCGGGTGTACTTCACCGCCGACAAGGGAGGAAAATTCCTGCTGGACATGACTTTTGAAAGTGCCGAGACAGGCAAGGTCATCGGCAACGGCGTGTGGAACGTGGGCAAGGAAAAGCTTGGCCAGTACATCCACATTCCCTACGGTCGCGTGTCGGGCAAAATCGCATACAACGACGACACCCTTACCGTAAAGGGCTACGCCTACATGGACCAGATCTGGCAATCCGCACAGGCTACCGACATGGTCCGCCGGACCATCAACTTCAGCACCAACGCCCGAAACCCCATGTACGCCGGGCGTGTATCGCTAAGCACAAAGGGTGAACTGATGGGATATGTCATCTACAACGGCCCCGAAGGGGCGAAGGTGGCCAGGCCCACAAGTCTCAAGGACGGCAGCAGCGATTACGACGGCAAGAAGTTCCCGAAAGAAACTCTTGAAATCCAGTGGACCGATGGCGTCCCTGCCCTCACCTTCGCCGTGAACAAAACCTACCAGAAGGCATCCCTGCTGGACAAGATCGACAGCTGGGTGGCAAGGCAGGCCATGAAGCTTGCCGCCGGTGGCGAGATTCTCTTTTACAGGGGCCGTACCGAAGGGCCCCAAGCCAAAAAAATCGACTGGGCCGTAACGGGGGTCAAGGACTGATGACCAAGTTTCGCCCCTGCATAGATTTGCACGACGGCCGCGTCAAACAGATTGTGGGTAGCTCCCTCAGCGACAGCGGCGCAGGCCTCAAGACCAATTTCGAGACGGACCGCTCCCCCGCCTGGTTTGCCGAGCTCTACAAGAAAGACGGCATCAGGGGCGGGCACGTAATTATGCTGGGCAAGGGGAACGAACAAGCCGCAAAGGCCGCTTTGGCCGCCTACCCCGGCGGCCTGCAGGTTGGCGGGGGCATTACCGCCGACAACGCGAAGGAATACCTGGACGCAGGAGCGAGCCACGTGATCGTGACCAGCTGGATTTTCCCCGAGGGTCATCTGGACCGGGAACGTCTGGAACGCCTGTCCAAAACCGTGGGCAAGGAACACCTGGTGCTGGATCTGAGCTGCAAGCGGGTTTGCGGAGCAGACGGAATTGACAGTGCAAACGGAATTGATGGAGTAAACAGCGCGGCCCCTCGCTGGAAAATCGCCGTGAACCGCTGGCAGACCCTGATTGACATCGAGATTACCGCCGAGAACCTTGCAGACCTTTCGAACTACTGCGATGAGTTCCTGATTCATGCCGCCGATGTGGAAGGCAAGCAGCAAGGCATGGACGACGAGCTTATCGTGTTCCTGTCGAAGCACAGTCCCATCCCCTGCACCTACGCAGGAGGCGCGCGGACCCTTGCCGACCTAGAACACTGCAAAGAAATTTCAAACGGAAAGATTGACCTTACCATCGGATCGGCGCTGGACCTTTTCGGTGGAACAGGAGTGAAATATGACGACTGCGTCAAGTTCAACAAAGCTTAGGCCGACCGACACGCTGGACAGCCGTCCTGAAATTTTCGGACGCAACGTCACCAGCACGTTCAAGAAGATGTTCAGCTTTAGGCACCAGCCTCCCGGAAACCTGCGGACCTGCATGATTCCTCCGGTGGTGTTCGGCACGTTGATTCTCAACCTGCCCATGCTCCTGAAACTCCGTTTCTACCTGAAAAAAGAGAGGCAGTCCCACCCCGCCGACGACGTGCGCATCCTGTTCTACTCCGACAACCTGGACGAGACCAACGGAATCGCCAACAACCTTAGGAACGTGATCCCTTACATGCGGGCCCACGGCATGAAGGCATTCCTCGCCGGAAACGCCTTCAACACCCGCCCCTGCGGCGTGGTGGAAAACGGTTACTGCCTGCTGCTCCCCCGCATTTTCAGCATGGAACAGCTGGGGTACGCCAACAGCGAACTGGCCATCCCCAGAATTGGCCCGGTACTCAGGCTGCTCAAGCGCTACCCCGTTGACCTGATAGAATTCGAAACGCCGAGCCCCGGCGCCTGGCTGGTATGTTTCTGCGCCAAGGTGGCAGGAATCAAGGTGTTCAGCCACTACCGTACCGACGTGCCCACATACACCAAGACCCTGGTGAAGGCGAAGTGGATGCACAAGTACGTGCTCTGGCTCATGCAGATTTTCTACGGCATGACAAGGCCCGTGGTAAGCCCCTGCAAGGACTACGCAAAAATCCTTACCTCGCAGCTGAAGGTTCCCAAAAACAAGGTGCAGATTCTGCCCCGGGGGCTCCCGCTGGAAAAATTCTCCCCCGACATGCGGGGCAAGGGCGTGTGGGAAAAGTTCAACGGGAACGACGCAACGCAGGCCGGAAATACAGCAACTCAGGTCGGGAACGCGCGCAAGGTCCGCTTCTCCTTTATCGGGCGCATTTCCAAGGAAAAGAACCTGGAATTCTTGAACCGGGTGTGGAAAAAGTTCGCCGCCCTGCATGATGATGTGGAACTCATGTATGTAGGCTACGGCTGGTATCTGGAAGAAATCAAGAAGTTCTACGAAGGCGACGACAGCGTGCACTTTGCAGGAGAGCAGGGTGGCGAGACTCTGGCGGGCCTCTACGCAGATTCCGACTTCTTCTTGTTCCCGAGCACAACCGACACCTTCGGAAACGTGGTGGTAGAAGCCATGTCCACAGGCACCCCTGCGCTGGTCAGCGACTACGGTGGCCCTCACGACATCGTGATGGACGAGGCCGCAGGACGAATCCTCCCCATCGACGAAGACGCCTGGCTGAACGCCCTGGAAGAATGCCGCCGGATTTACCTGGAAGAACCCGAGACCTACGCCAAGATGCGCGAGGTGGCCCATGAGCGCAGCCTCAAGTACACCATGGAAAGTTCCACCAAGGCCCAGTTCGAATACTTCCGCAAGCTGAAAAAGGAAGCCTACGGGCTGTGATCAACGAGGTCGGCGCTACGCACCTCTGAGGCATGAGCATCGTCAGAAAAAAATGGATAAACAATCCCTGAAAGATCTAAGAGATTGGTTCCGTAAAAACGCCGCAGAATTGCCCTGGCGGCCTGCCGATCTAGACGCACCGCGGGACCCATACGCCGTGTGGATTAGCGAGACCATGCTACAGCAGACCCAGGTTGCAACCGTGCGGGAGTATTTTATCCGCTGGATGAATCGGTTTCCCGATGTTGAAACACTGGCCAAGGCAAACGAAGAAGAGGTGTTCAAGTATTGGCAAGGACTTGGGTATTACAGCCGGGCAAGGAATATACTCAGGACTGCAAGACTTGTAGCAATGGATTCTATCGCCTCTTCGAGGCTCCAGAATGACATTTCTGCTGTCACCCTGGAGGAGCGAAGCTCCGATAGGGTCCACCTGCCTAACAACCGCAAGGATCTAGAGGCATTGCCCGGAATTGGGGCTTACACCGCAGGGGCGATTTTAAGCCTCGCCTACCACCAGCGGGAAGCAATTCTAGACGGGAACTTGGTGCGGATTTTTTCGAGATTGTACGCGCTGGACTTTTTGCCGACGGAATCAAGGGACGCAGCGGAAATCTACTGGGATTACGCGCGGGAAGTGGCGGGCTGCCCCAAGGCCTACATGCACAACGAGGCCCTGATGGAACTGGGCCGCACCGTGTGCAAAGTCAAGAATCCCGACTGCGCCAATTGCCCGCTACGGAACGCCTGCCGCGCCGTTCTGGAAAACCGGACCGCAGAATTTCCGCCCAGCAAAAAACACCTGCAAAAGGATTGGCACGGCACGGTCTTGATTGTGGAAAGTGTCGACCACAAGATACTTGCAGTCCAGGGCGGTCAAAAATTCTTCAAGAACCAGTTCACCCTCCCCCATTTCGAAAGCCCGCGGAACGCCACCGCCGGCCTCCCCGCCCAGGCGGAACACTACATCGACGCCGACAAGGTCCTGTCCGTCGAGAACATCGGCAAGTTCCGTCACAGCATCACCGTCCACAAGATGGAATGCGACGTGCTCTACATTTTGCTCAGTACAAAAGCCCCCAAGCGCACGGCACCAGACATTCGGTGGGTTACGTTAGAAAAGGCAAAAGAATTTTTCGCCAACAGCTTTAGTTTGAAAGCGCTAGAACGTCTTCTTCACCGTGCAGATAAACCGTAGGCGGTTTTCAGCGCCGTTGGGCGTTTCCACCACTTCGTCGCCAATCACGTGAAGCAATGTTCCTGTCAGGTAAAGCCCCTGTTTGGGGAACTGCTGTTCAAAAGTGGCGTCCCAATACCAATCGCCCTTGATGACCATCGGGTCGCGGCTCCGCAAGTTCCATTGAGCGTCACTCCTGTAGCGCAAGGAATGGGAAATCCTGAAGCTCTTTCGCAACAGCCAGTCCGCCGAGAACGACGCGAAGTATTCCGCAGGGGTCACCTCGAATCGCTTTTCTTCGCCGTCGATCCGCTCGAAACCGCCCAGCGCCTTGAAGGCGAACATCTCCTTGTACCAGACGCTCATCCAGAGTTCACCGGTCACGCCCTTAATCCAATCATCAATGCGGTCCACATCACCGTGGCGGTAGACCATGATGTCGTCCACCACGTATTTCTCCACGTCAAACGTTTCTGCACCGTATTCCGCCCAGAAACTCCCGCGACCGCCCATTTCCAGGTTGCCCACGGTATCCGTAAAGGTGGCATAGCCCTGCACCAGGTCCATTCGACCGTCCGCCGTCAAGGAGATGGTGTCGCCGTCAAAGAACTCCCTGGTATCTGCCATAGGGTTTAGGCGGGTTCCCGAGATGTTTTTCACGCCTACGGTTATTCCCGATTTCGACGGAACAGCAGGACTGAACTCTATGCTGTCCTGCACTAGCCAGTCCCTGTCGTTTACGGCAAAGGAAGCTCGGGCCGCAAAGCGGTTCCCTACCCTGAAGCCCATTTCCATAAAGGGAAGCAGCACCCGGTCGTCTTCCAGGGAACTGTAAACCGTGCCTTCGTCATCAACAGCGCGGAAAGCCACTCCTGCAGATAGATGCAAGAATCCCTTGCGGCAGGCATCCCCGCAGCCATAGCGCAGGGAGCCGTTCCATTCCTTGCGACTGCCAGTCTCTTTCTTTCTCTTGTTCTGGTACTCGGCGTCTTCGTAAACGACGGTAGCGGCCAACTTTCCATAGTCCAGCCGGGTCTCCACCCTCGGCTTGTAATGCACGGGAATCCAGCGGGAACTTTCGTAGAAAAGCCACAGGTATTCCTCCCCAGCCAAGGCGGACACGTTCAACTTGGAGCCGGTATAGCCAGCCCCCGCATACACGGAACTGAACATGGGATAGTTCTCGCCGAAAAGGGCAAATTCGCTGTCTACAAGTTTCTTGCGATAGGCGAAAGTCCTTGTAGAAAAATGGTCGTCCTGGAAACCCCGCCCTGTCACCCAGAATCCCTTGAAACTGGGGCTACGGAAACCACCTTCCAGAATAGGGGTCCTGTTCTTGGGTCTGTCTTCGGTGGTGATAAAATCCTGGTAAATCAGGTCACCCAGTTCGTTTCCGGTCTTGAGCCAGACCGACGGCGGCAACACATCCCAGCTGGGCAAAACGGACATGCGGTTAAATAGCAGACGCTGCCTGACTTTAGAAGGACTCCATAGTTCACTTTCGGAATGGAGTCCGCCACTGCCGAGGGCACGGTCAAAATAGAAGGTGGGGCTACCGACCAAGAATGTTCCGTCGTCCCGTTGATCCACTTCCATGCCTTCCATTTCGGCATCGACGGCAGCAATGGATGCAACGGCACAGAATATGACCGCACCCGCAACTTTCGTCAAAGAATTTCTGCTTGCAAAGGAGAACATTACCAAATCCTCCTTTCGACGTAGAGTCCAACGGACAGCATGTTGGAGCGCTCCGGCAGGGTCCATACCTGCTCCCAAAGCACGTTCAAGCCCGCACGGTAATTATTCAATGTGAAAACCGGCAAATTCAGGCGGGCAAACCAACCGAATTCTGTTTCGTTGTCCGTCAATGTCGCCCCAGGGTCATGACCAAAATCAAAGTCTTCCTTGTCGCCTTCATAATCGGCACGGGTCCAATTGCAAAGAAACCCGGCTCCAAAAGCGATGGGCGAAATCAGGCGCCAGCGGTAATCCAGACCCAGTTTTCCACTGGCCTCGTGAACGCCGTTAATGCGGGGAATTTTTCCGTGAGGTTCAAAATAGGCGTACTGGAAAAGAACGATTCCGTCAAAATCCTCCCAGTAGGTATAACGTATTCCCAGACCCGCATAAAAAGTATTGTTGACTGCGTCCACCAAGTCGCCGAAGGGGTATTTCTCACCACCTTCGATAGAAACGTAGAGGTTGGAAAAGGCCACGTCCTTTACTTTTGACGAATCGGGCAAGGACTGTACTTTTGTTGAATCGGGCAAGGACTGTGCCAAGGCAAAACCGGCAACAGCAAGAACCAGGACTATGGTTTTCGTCCAAACAAACATGCGCTAACCCTTTCGCCTCAAGGCCTGGGCAAAGAATCCGTCCAGGCGGGAGTCCTCTACACCGGGGTACACCGGTTCCCCCACCTTCTCGAATTCAGGATGTTCCTTGACAAAGCGGTTCACCACCTGGGTCGTTTCCATGGGGTCGGGACTGCAGGTGGCATAGACCAGAACGCCACCCACTTTCAGCGCCTGCGACACCGACGCAAGCAGCCTGGACTGCAGTTCCGCAAGTTCCTTCACGGACTCCGGCGTAATGCGGTATTTCGATTCCGGACGACGGGCGATGACCCCCATGTTGCTGCAGGGAACGTCCAGGAGGATGCGGTCAAAGAGGCTCGAGAGAGTGTCATCCTGGAGTGAAGCCGTAGGCGAAACGATAGGATCCATTGCTTCTTGGGCCCTATCGGAGCATTGCTCCTCCAGGGTGACAGGCAATTGAGGCGAAAGTGCGTCGATGCATTCCAGCCGCACGTTCGCAAGGCCCAGTCGGTCCAGCAAGTCCTGCATCTTTTCTACGCGGAACTCCGAAACATCACTGGCCAGAATATCCAAAGTCGGTTCCATCTCGGCCATCAGCGCGGACTTTCCGCCGGGGGCGGCACAGGCGTCCCAGACTTTTTGGCCGAGCTTTAAGTCCAGCAGTTTCACCACCTCATAGGCGGCAGGATTCTGCAGGCTGAATTCGCCGTTGGCAAAAGACTCTGATTCCAGAATGGGCTTGAGTTTTGCATCGGCCGGCACTTGAATATAACGGTCGTAAACCAATTCGGAATTCGGATTTCGGATTTCGAAATTTAATGTCAAACTCAATTTCTTGATCAGTGCATCTACAGTCGTCTTCTGCAAATTCACCCGGAGCCATTCGGAGGGGCGCTCCAGAGTAGCCTTCGCAAGGGCTTCGGCGCGGTCCGCTCCGTAGATATCGAACCACCGGCGCACCAGACTTTCGGGAACGGAATTTTCCACGGAAACGCGACGCACCCGCTGGGGAGGAAGCTGCGGCAGGCCGGACCTGCGGGCGGCATGCAGCACGGCGTTCACGAGCCGCGCGGAACCTTCTTGAAGGTTCGCCGCCTTCGAAAGTTCCACACTTGTCGAAACGGCGGCATGGTCCGGCACCTCCATAAAGAACATCTGGAAAAGTCCCATCTCAAGGATGGTGCAGACCTCCAGGGAGGGCTTCTTTTTCGTCAGTGACTTGATGAAATACTGCAAGTACAAGTGTCTGCGGCACACGCCCAAGGCAAGTTCCATCGCAAAAGGCGACAGCCCGCTTTCCTTGATAAAAGTCCCTTCCTTTTGCCACAGCAAAAGGACCCGGTATGCGTCCATGCGCTCTATCAAGGATTCATCTAGCAAAAGCAAAGTCCTTCGCGGTTCTGGATTCCCCGCATAAAGTCCGCTACCGGCATGGGCTTCTTGCCTTCGGCCTGGATTTCGATGACTTCCAGCAGGCCCGCGCCTGTGCCTACGTAAAAACGGTTACCCTTGAATTCCACCGCACCGGGGGCGAGCTTCGGGCCATTCTCCGGAGTATCTGTCTTGCGCAGATAAACCATGCGGCCGCCCAGCTTGCCGTATCCGCCGGGCCAGGGATTGAAAGCGCGAATCCTGTTGTGGATTACCGCGGCAGGCAGGTTAAAATCTATCAGGCCTTCTTCCTTTTTCAGTTTCGGAGCGCCACTGGCCTGAGCGTGATCCTGGGTCAAGTCCTTCTCGCGACCTTCCAGCAACTGGCAGATAGCATCGTCCAGGGCTTCGCAGCCGGGAGTCACCATCTTTTCCAAAAGCGAAGCCGTGGTGTCCTGATGGTCAATGGCCACCGTACGCTGGGCAAGAATCGGGCCGTGGTCCATCTTCTCGTCCAGGCGGAAAACCGTCACGCCCGTTTCTTTAAGGCCGTCGGCAATGGCCCGCTGCACCGGGGCGGCACCGCGGTACTTGGGCAAAAGACTTCCGTGAACGTTCACGGCGCCGAACTTCGCTACGGCCAAAATGTTCTTCGGCAAAATCGAGTAGGCCACCACCACGAAAAGGTCCGCACCGTAGGCCCGCAGGGCGTCCTCGAATTCGGGGGCCTTCAGGTCGGTGGGTTGCAGCACAGGAAGCCCGAATTCGAGGGCCAGTTGCTTCACTGGCGGCGACGTTAGCACGCGCCCACGCCCTGCCGGCCGGTCCGGCTGTGTCACCACAGCCACCACGTCCGCAAAATCACATTCATTGAGATGCTTCAAAAAACAGGCCGCAAATTCCGGCGTTCCCATAAAGACGATTTTCATGGGGATAAATGTAAAAAAATCGCTAGGCAGATCGTTTTACAAACAAATTAATTTTCAGTCCACCAAACGAAGATTTCCCGCCTTTTGGCAGGCGATTTCTGCACAATCAAGTCTAAAACGCCCCAATTTTGACACAAAAACTCTTTTTTTTCGTCCAGAATTTATATTTACAATGAATAAAAGGAGTTTTTATGGATTGGAACGATTTTACCACGCTGACCCGCGACCAGATGCTGCCCATTTGGGATTTTTACTGCAGTGACCCCTTCTCGGTGCTGGGCATCCACCCGTTGGAAACCGACAAGGGCATCAAGACGGTCATCCGCACCTACCAGCCCCAGGCGTCTTTTGTCCGGGGCGAATCCTGCGACGGCGAGGTGGAATTCGACTTCGTCAAGCTGGGCGACACCGGTTTTTACGAAGCCATCCTGGACATGGAATTCGAGCCCTTCTTCTACAACCTGATTATCAAGCAGGCCGACGGCAACGAATACACCCTCACCGACCCCTACGCCTTCCAGCCGGTGCTCTCCGAATTCGACCGGCACTTGATTTCGACCGGCACCCACTACGAACTCTACCGCAAGCTGGGCGCGAACCTGGTGGAACACCAGGGATTCAAGGGCGTGCAGTTCGCCGTCTGGGCTCCCAACGCCCGCGCCGTTTCTGTCGTGGGCAACTTCAACAGCTGGGACGGACGCCGCCACCAGATGCGCATGCTGGGCAGTTCCGGCATCTGGGAAATCTTCATCCCGAACATCGGCGAGAACGAACTCTACCGCTTCGAAATCCACGGCGCCGACGGCAACCTCCACGTGAAGGTGGACCCGCTGGCAAAACTCTCCGAAGTGCGCCCGGCCACCGCCTCCATCACCACCCACCTGGACGGCTACGAATGGGGCGACGAACTCTACATGAAGACCCACTGGGCCACCAAGGTCTTCGGAAGCCCCATGAACATCTACGAGGTGCATGCCGGCTCCTGGAGGCGCGACCCGGCGAACCCCGACCGCTTCCTCAACTGGGACGAACTTTCCGAACGCCTCATCCCCTACCTCAAGGAGATGGGCTACACCCACGTGGAATTCTTGCCGCTGGCGGAACACCCGCTGGACGAATCCTGGGGCTACCAGGTGACGGGCTACTACTCCCCCACCAGCCGCTACGGCACGCCCGACCAGTTCCGCCACTTTGTGGACCTGTGTCACCAGAACGAAATCGGCGTGATTCTGGACTGGGTTCCGGCCCACTTCCCCAAAGACGCCCACGCCCTTGGCCGCTTTGACGGCACCGCCTGCTACGAGCACGCCGACCCCCGCCAGGGCGAGCACCCCCACTGGGGCACCTACATCTTTAACCTGGGCCGCAACGAAGTCAAGAACTTCCTCATCGCGAACGCCATGTACTGGCTCAAGGAATTCCACTGCGACGGTCTCCGCGTAGATGCAGTGGCCTCCATGCTCTACCTGGACTACGGCAAGGGCCCCGGCGAATGGGTGCCCAACAAGGACGGCGGCAACATCAACTACGACACCATCGAGTTCCTGAAGCACCTGAACAGCATCATGGGCCGTCTTACGCCCCACGCCATCCTCATCGCCGAAGAATCCACCAGCTTCCCCAGCATCACCCGTCCGCCAGAGCAAGGCGGTCTCGGCTTCCACTACAAGTGGAACATGGGCTGGATGAACGACTTCTTAAGCTACATCCAGCACGAGCCCATCCACCGCAAGTACCACCACAACCAGCTCACCTTCAGCATGGTTTACGCCTACAGCGAAAACTTCATCCAGGTGTTCAGTCACGACGAGGTGGTCCACGGCAAGGGCTCCATGCTTGGCAAGATGCCCGGCGACAACTGGCAGAAGTTCGCGAACCTCCGCCTCACCTACGCCTTCCAGTACGCCCACCCGGGCAAGGTGCTGAACTTCATGGGCAACGAGTTCGGGCAGTTCCGGGAATGGAACGAGAAGCAGTCCCTGGACTGGCACCTGATTACCTGGGACAGCCACGGAAAACTGCTGCAGATGGTGAAGGTCCTGAACCACCTGTACAAGGAAAACTCGCCCTTCTGGGAAATCGACCACTACCACACCGGTTTCGAATGGATTTGGTGCGACGACGCCGACAACTCCATCGTTTCCTTTGTCCGTAAGGACGACCACGGGAACCAGATCCTGTGCGTGTTCAACTTCACGCCGGTGGTCCGCAACGACTACCGCCTGGGCGCACCCACCCGCGGCGCCTGGAAAGAAATCTTCAACACGGACGCGAGCATGTTCGGCGGCAGCAATGTCGGGAACTTCGGCGAAGTCTGGACGGACGATATCCCGTGGCAGAACAGGCAGTGGAGCCTGAACATTCAGCTCCCGCCGCTCGGCGCGCTGTACTTCAGGCTGGAAAGATAATTCGGAGTTCGGAATTCGGAATTCGGAATTGATTTTAGAATACAACTCTGAAATCCGAATTCATAAATCTGAAATAAAAAAGGGGAAAGCCTTCCCCTGGTTCGCACTTCGTTGCTCTCCACCCCTTCGTTCGTCGGGGGCAGCCCGTCTCTATCTATGGAGTATGGTATCCTGGATGGAGCCGTACTTCACCTGAACGCGATCCCACAGAATGGCGTTCTTGATGGAGCAGTTCTTCAGCACGCAGCCATCGCCTACGGCCACGTTGGGCCCGATCTTGCAGTTCTCGATAACCACGTCTTTTCCGATATGGCAAGGACCTTCGATTGTGGTTCCCGGGAAAGAGGCATCCTTGGAGTTGTCATTCCGGTTCAAAACGTCGGCGTTAGTAGCGAGCAAGGTTTCAATCAGGCCGCAGTCCAGCCACTTCTTGACCGGAGCCGTATGGAACTTGCAGCCCTTCTGGAGCATCATCTCCAGGGCGTCGGTCAGCTGGAACTCGTCCTTGGTACGGACGTTGTTGTCCATCAGGTACTTCAGGGATTCCTTCAGGACCTTCACGTCCTTGATAAAGTAAATGCCCACAATCGCCTCGTCGGAGACGAACTCCCGAGGCTTTTCCACCAGTTTCTGGATAGAACCGGTTCCGTCGGTCACGGCCACGCCAAAGCGGGAGGGGTCCTTCACCTTGAAGGTGTACAGCACGTTTTCCTGTTCGTTCTTCAAGATGGACAGGTCCGCCTCGAATAGCGTATCGCCCAAGATGATCAGCATGGGCTCGTCGTCGTTCACGAAAGGCAGCGCCAGGGAGATAGCCTCGCCCAGGCCCTGGGGGTTCTCCTGACGGACGGTGCGGGTCTTGCCCCAGCATTCCCGGTCCTTGAGGAAGGCGTCCATCTGGTCGGCCTTGTAACCCGTAATAAAAATCGTCTCGGAGGGTTCCAGCGGGAGGGAGTCCTCTACAATCCAGTCTATAATCGTCTTGCCCGCGACGGGCAGCAAACACTTGGGGCGGTCTTCGGTATATGGACGGAGCCTCACTCCGCTACCGGCAACCGGCAGTACAATCTTCATAAAAAATCCTTGACACAAAACTTTGCCGCGGTCAGCGGCAAAGGTGCATATAAGAAAAATATACATAAAAAAGGAGAAATAGACCTCACCCCAAAGCCATTTCGCAAGGAAATGCGATTAAGCGCACATCAATTCACCTGGAAGGTCGATTTTGTGGAATAAGTCCGCCTCAAATACAAAAAAAAATGCCGAAATCTCGCGAATTTCGGCATTTCGTGGATGATGCAGGGGTCGAACCTGCGACCCGCTGATTAAGAGTCAGCTGCTCTACCAACTGAGCTAATCATCCATTGTCGCTTGGACGGGGTCAATTATAGAAAAGGGTAGTGCCGCTGTCAAGGGGATTTTTGAAAAAAAATTGGATATGAGGCCCCTTACGGAAAAGTCCCAGCCTTGCGACTGGGACTTTGTTTGGAGGTGTAGAAAACCAAACCCTACTTTATCATTATCCGTTGGGTCTTCACGACGTTCCCGCCTGCCACCCGGACAATATACACGCCCTTGTTCAGGTGCCTGAGGGATACCACGTGGTCTCCGGCGGAGTAGCCCAGGTAATGTTCCTGCAGGTGGCCCTGCATATCAAACACGTGGACTTTCACTTCCGACGCCTTAGGCACGGTGACCGTCAGCTCGTTGTGGGCAAAAACCATGTTCACACTGCCCACCGTCGGGTAGAGTCCATCGGGCTTGCCGCTAGAACTAGACTTAGCATCGGAACTGCTGGAGCTATCGTCCTCACTTGCGCTAGATTTCGGCTTGTCGGCAGAGCTAGAACTGGAGCTAGCGTCGTCATCGCGACTTGAACTGAGCGGTGCCGAAGTTGAACTCGAAGAGTTCGCGGCAATCTCTGTACTGCTACTAGAGGCCGGTTTCTCAGAACTACTGCTGGCTACAGGCGTTTCGCTGGAGCTGGAGACAACCGGTCCTTCGCTGCTGCTAGATACCTCGGGATCTTCGCTAGAGCTAGAAACCACCGGCGTTTCACTGCTGCTGGACTCCGCCACCTCGGCACTGCTAGATTCCGGCTCTTCGCTGCTACTGGACTCAGGACCTTCCGCAGAGCTGCTGGAAGACTCGGGTGCAAGCGCGGTTGAAGTGAATACCGGCCTGTAGACAGCCTCTCCTGTCACATCGGTCACCTGCGGGTCCCAATTCGCAAAGGTGTAGCTGAATTTGTCGTCGCTATCCTTGGTCGGATTTTTCTCCGGTAAAATCACGCTGGCCAGGGTGCCATACTCATACATGACCTGTGCCTTATAGACGCTGTTGTCCTCGTTCAAGAAGGTGATTCCGTACTTGCGTGGGAATTCCTTGAATACGGCCTTGAGGGTCATATTCCCTTCAAGGACTTCTCCATTGACCAGCTCCCTGTCTTGAGTATCGGAAACATTTACCACCCATCTGTCGAACTCGTAGGTCCTTGCAACAGTAGCCTGCTTGACAGGGTCGGTCGACGGAATGATAGAGGCAATTGATGTTCCATAGTCCACAGTAACATCATCCGCAGCTTTCTCAATACCATCGTCCATCACAAAGGTAACGGTGTACCGGTTCTTCGTCACCTTGTATTTTGCCGTATAAGTAGCTTGGCCCGTCACGATTGCCTCATCCGTAATGGCTGGTACCCAACCGTCAAATTCATAGGTCCACTCGATTGTCCATGCTCCGGTAATCAAGGGTGCGACAGAATTCACCAAGGTTCCATATTCCACAGAAACGGTCTTGTCCATGTTGGAATTGTACTCGGCTACAAATGTCACGTCGTACTTGTTCTTCACGCTTGTATACGAGGCCGTATAGGTCGCATTCTCCGTAGCGGCAACCACCACGGGAGTCCACTTGTCGAAGGTATAAGTGTATTCAGCCGTGGGATCCTTTGCGGGATCTTCGCCATAGTACGGCATATCGCCATCATCAACATAATCTTGACGCAGCACGGAGCCATCGTCATCTTTCCAGGTGATGACAATCTTGTCGGTATAGACCGCCTTGTAAGTGACCTCCTTTGTAACCGTGGCTAGCCCGGGTTCCCAACCCGCAAATTTCTTGCCATTCTTGTCTTCGACCGTGGGCACATCGATAGCCCCGGGCAACGTGCCGTAATCATACTCAACCGCAGCCTTCAAAATGGATTCGTCTTCGTCCACAAAGGTAACGGCATACTTGTTCTTATTTTCACTAAACACGGCCGTGTAATCGATGTCTCCCGTCACAGTGGCATCCGCAATATCGGGACTCCAGCCCGTAAAGGCATAGGAGTATTCGGCTGTCGATTCCTTGGTGGGGTCTGCAGGAACAATGGACGAAACCAGGGTTCCATATTCCACGCCTTCAAGCACCCCGTTTTCAACAGGAGTCCCGTCATCCATCAAGAAGGTAACCGTGTAGGCCCTTAGAACGGAGTTGTAAACGGCCTCGTAGGTGGCAGTGCCGGTCACATACCTCGTGGGATTACCATATCCATAGGTCCAATTGCTGAAAGTATAAGTGTACTGGGCATCAGGGGCCTTGACTGGAGTACCTTCGGGGTCCGGTACATTGGAGCCTGCGGCCCAATCCTTTGCTTCATAGGGCTCGGTGCCGTTCATGAATGTAATCCTGTAGTACTGCGTTTCGGCAAGGCCCACGCAACGGATATTGTCGATGGCGAGAGTGCCGCTGGATTTGTCGTCTGTATCCTCACCGTCAACCCTCCAGTCAAAGCCATTCGCATACTGGAGTACCGTTTCTACATCCACCCAGTTGCCGCTTGAGCCCGTCCATTCCTGCCTCAGGCTAGCGACGGGAATCGTCACGGTCTGCCAGGAGTCGCTAGGCGATGTTACCGCAAAGGTGGGGAATCCCCAGCCCATATCCAGCAGGTTATTCATGGTCGAACTCACCTTCAAGCGGAACTTGTGGGCTGCGCCCTTGTAATCGTAGCGGACTTCCGAGCACTGTGACAAATTCATCTCGTTAAAATCGTTGGTGGAAATAGTTGCATAGGGAGGCCCCCATGGATAGTCCCCCACATCCAGGGAGTATGACATTTGCAGAGCCTTGGCCGAAGCACTTCCCTTCACAAAGGAAAGCTCCGCATTCGAAGATCCGCCGCCACCAACAACATCCGTCTCGGCCCACCATTTCCCTATACCATCCCAAAGCGGGTAATAATCGCCGTCCTCGAAATCGTCAAACAGTTCCGTGTTGGTGGTGGGTTCTGCCACTATGGGCAATTCAACGCTGGAACTACTTTCCTCACCGACGCTGGAACTGCTGGAACCTCCATCCAATACACACTGGATTTCTTTGACGTAGAGGTTTCCGTTTTCACCGCCAGAAACCTGCCACTTGATATCAAGCTCTCTTTCCAAATTGATTCCGGATAGTGAAGACATATTGAATGTATGGGTTGTCCAAGTGTTGCTACTGGGAATTTCCCATTCTGCCAACACATCTTCTCCATCGGGAGTATTGGCAAAAGTCAGGTTATGGCCAATGCCTATATACTGGTAAGATAGAACCTGGCATCCGTTCAAATTAGAAATGTTCATACCTACACCGGCATAACCTCCTTCCTCTTCTGTATTCACATTTTTTAGGCCCCAGAAATCACCGCCCATTTCGTCGTCATAAACGGTCGCCGCTATATCCCCTTCATTTTGCGGGTTTTCAATAGTCCAGCCGTTACCAGCGTAGGCATAATCGTAGTTTGGCGAGAGCGCATATTCTTCGAAGCTACCGGAACTTGCAGGTTCATCGCCGCTTGAGCTGCTGGAGGGTTCTCCGCACACCACGTCATCTATGTAGAGATCTCCGCCACTAGGAGAACCTGAAACTTGCCATTTGAGCTCCAGTGGAGATTCAAGGACAACGGGGTCAATACCGTCCAAGGAAATTGACTGTGTCATCCACGATTCTGTGCCAATAAGACTTTCCTGTATAAGCACAGAACTGCCAGCATTGAACGAGAAATCATTCGCCAGGCCTTTGTACTTGAACGACAAAACTTCGCAGCCCTTCATTTCTTTCAAGTAGATGCCAAAACCAGCCCAACCGGCACCATCATTGGCAAACACTTTCACCAAGCCCCCGGCATTAGAGCCATCTACAAAGAAGGTCTTTTCACCATCGTTGCCAATATACCAAGTCCAATCGCCATTGGGATCATCTAAACTTGAGTACACATAGGAATAGTTGCCGCCTCCCAAGTTATTCATGTCAAAATCAACAACCACGAAATCGTGAGGGATAACCTCGTCCTCATAGACATCGCCGAAGTCATCGCCGGAATCATCGAAACTCGGGTCATCGGCGGGAACAGAGGGCAGGCTTACATAACTTGCGCACTGGGTATAATTAATAGCCGTCAGTCCGGCAAACACGTTGGTGTTCACCCACTGGCCGCTGGCGGAATAGGTCCAGGTTGCCGTGGCAGGGTCATCCGCATCAAAGTTCACCGTAAAATACTCGGCCGCAGTCTCACCATTCGGGGTACCGTTATAACCCAGGTTCCAGTTGGCCGAAGAAAGTTTGTTTGCATTCATCCAGGTCTGCCAGGACACGTTTTGCGCATCACTGTGGTTCACCGGGTCACCAATGGTCCCGGCCCCGTCATAACCAATGGTACCCCATTCGGTCACAAAAACAGACAGCCCATGAGATATGGCGTTATCAGCATTCGTTGTATTATAGCCGCTGGTGGCCCCGTCGTCCGTAAATCCCGCATAGAAATGGAGGGTATAGGCGACATTGGGGTCATCAATCGCACTACCAACGACATCACCGGGCCTCGCAGACCACTGCGGCGTACCCACCACAATCAGGTTGTCGGAATAGCGGCGAATAACGGGAATCACTTCCTCCGCATACGCCTTGATTTCGGACCAAGTAATCATGCCACCATACTCATTGCACATGTTACCGGAAATATCGGCCCATGCGCCATGACCAGGTTTGCAAAGGGGTTCATTGAATATCTCGAAAATCACGTTGTCATAAGCGCCCCACTTCTTTGCCTGAATCTTGAAAAATTCCTTAGCACGATTGACATTTTCCGCAGCGATGTGAGAATGGTAGTCGATAATCACGTAGATGTCATTCTCGATAGCCGCCTGGATTGTTTCATCAAGCAAGTCCTGATAATACTCGGTCTTGCCGTTCATAAAGTAATGCCCGTTACCCCATTTCTGTAAATCCACCGCCATGGCGGCACGAATTAACTGGATACCCTGCTTGTTCACCTCCCCCGTGATAACATCGCTTCTCCAATACCGATTCTGCGTCTCGTCGTTACTCCAGAACAGGCTCATGCCCTTTACCTGGACTTCGTTGCCGCTGGTACTGTATGCGGCGCAACTCCCGTAAATGCGGCCCTCGTTTTGAGCATTCTTGCCCGCCATCAGCTGGCCATATTGGCTCACGGGCCCTGTGCGCAGGGGCGTGATGTCGCTAGCGAATGTAGCAGAGAAAAGACCCAAAGTGAGTACACCTAGGGCAAGGAGTCTAGGAAGGCGGAGTTGTAGCATAGGGCCTCACTTTCGCTGATTGCAAAAAAAGAAAATTAAATGGTAAGTTATTTTATATATATAATTTAAAACAAACTATATTTTGTTTTTTTTGTAAATTTATTTTTACACAATCGCTTTTTTGAGCGTTTTCTCATTATTTCGGCGGCCGACAATTCCAATTTGGAATAATCAATCTGCGGGTCCCGAATCATACGCAACGAAATCACCCCAATAAGAGGCTTCAATTATCGATTTTGTTTATCACTCCACTTCGTTCCACTCGGAATGCCCCCGAATAAGCCTTCATTTTTCTAGATTTGGCAACGCAAAAACTATAGGGACCACCCTCAAAAAAGGAACGAATCATGGCAAACAAAGTCTATAACTTTAGCGCAGGCCCGTCTGTCCTGCCCGAACAAGCACTCAAGGAAGCCTCGGCTGCCTGCATCGATTACGCCAACAGCGGCATCAGTATCCTTTCCATGAGTCACCGTTCAAAGCCCATCGAAAGCATGTTCGAAGAAACCGAACAGTTCCTCCGCGACCTCATGGGCATTCCCGAGAACTACGACATCGTGTTCCTGGGCGGCGGATGCTCCCTGCTGTTCTGCATGCTCCCCATGAACTTCTTGGACCAGGACGCCACCGCCGACTACGCGCTGACCGGCGTGTGGGCCAACAAGGCCTGCAAAGAGGCCAAGCTGTTCGGTAACGTGAACGTGGCCTGCGACACCAAGTCCGAAACTTACAGCCGCATCGACAAGAACCTCAAGCTCTCCGACAACGCCACCTACCTGCACATCACCGCCAACAACACCATCTACGGTACGGAATGGCACAACATCCCTAGCCCCAAGTCCGGCTTCCTCATGGCCGACGTGAGCTCCGATTTCCTCGCCCGTAAGATCAACGTGTCTGACTTCGGCGTTGTCTATGGCGGCGCCCAGAAGAACATCAGCTGCGCAGGCGTCACCGTGACCATCATCCGCAAGGACCTGCTGGGCAAGGTGAACCGCACAATCCCCACCATGCTGAACTTCCAGACCCACATCGACGCGAAGAACATGTTCAACACGCCGCCGGTATTCGCCGTGTACGTGATGAACCGCACCCTCAAGTGGCTCAAGGATTTCGGCGGT
>Ga0310697_10002532_pt1 | contig 19256 bp, 10 predicted proteins | sample 172DNAGHGlowgp2_FD_203883 | JGI IMG/M metagenome (GOLD analysis project Ga0310697, IMG submission 203883) | Sheep rumen microbial communities from Palmerston North, Manawatu-Wanganui, New Zealand - 1728 DNA GHGlow gp2 (v2) (version 2) | ecosystem: Host-associated > Mammals > Digestive system >... | reverse complement strand
GCGTCCGAGGGTGATGGGCCTGATGCTGCGCTCAACGGCATTGTTGTCTATCTCGTAGTAGCCCTCGTCGCAGTAGCGGCACAGGCCGCTCCATCTTTCGAGCGCGTAGTCGCAGGTCCTGGCCAGTGCGCTTGCCGGCGTGTCAGCTGCTGTATGTACTGATTCTTCGTCATTGCCGATGATTACCTGGTTGCAAGTGCAAAGGTACCACTTTCTTCTGACATGTGCAATACAACAAATGTTATCATAACTTATTGTATATTAAAGCGTTTCCTGCGGGCGGCAGAAGGGTACACACCCTCCATGAACAGCAGCAGTTCGTCCCACCTCATAGAATAGAACAGGGGACTCGAAGAGCAGCGGAACACCTTGCGGCTGATCCTGCCCTGCTCCAGGCGCTTGTAGTAAATCACATACCCACCGCGCTCCCAGTGAAGCAGCTTCATACGGCTGCGGCTGCGATTGAAAAATACATAAACACTCCCGTCTGTAGGTGACATGTGCATCTGACGAACAAGACCACTCAATGGCTCCACTCCCTTGCTAAGGTCTACATGGATACCGTACACCAAGAACTTGTTACTTTCATTCAGACTAAACATAACAACAAAATTGAGACTGCAAAGGTAGGGAGATTCTTGCAGTCTCAAAACGGCAAAAATGGGATGGTTACACCACTCAAGCAACCTAATGGAACGGCTATTGAACAGGCTCAGGAAGCAGGGAATACTCTGACATACTTTAAGAGTCCTCCAAGAATTCTATAATTTTTTCAAGAATCTTGGAGGATTCTGTATAATTTTGAAAGTATCTCTAACAATTCATCTGATATCAAGAGACAAAAACAATACGGGTTTATTGATGACTTACCATAAAATAAGCTCTTCTATGATATCACTTTATTTCCCAGCCTATAGTGAAACGTATTGGCAAACGGTCTCTAAACTGAGTATTTGTTAGGGTTATTATTCTCGTTCTGTCTTCATCTATGTCATTAATAGTAACACCAAAAGCTTTCCATCCTTGTGCAACACCTCCGTCAGGATTGAACATAATTTCGAATTCATCATTGTAAATCGTCAGAAGTCTTGCATGTTGCAATCTCTGATTAGTAGAAATATCACACAGTCTTATGCCAAAGGCATTAAATGTTTCTCGCAGATAAACATCCCGTTCAGAAGCTATTGCAAAATCAGTGTCAAGATAATCTTGGTATCGATAGTCTACAGTTTTAAATACTCTACCCGTTTCTATGTCAACTCTCATGATATCCAACCCATAATTTTCTTTAAACTGGTTAATTATTGTAACCAGAATAATACAGGCAAGAGGATTGCTTATGTATATGTCAGAGTATTTAATTGACACTCTTTTGCTCTTGTCATGAAGGAATTCTTCAAGGTGTCTTCCCTCGAGCAGTTTTCCAAGTAGATCTTTGCTTGAGATACTTTGTTCTCTGAAATTATATACATAACAAACATCTGTTGGTTCAGGTGTTAAATCAACGGAGTAGTTACACTTACAAATGGCATTTGTATTCATCACACGATAAATATTTTTATCATATTTTACGTAAGTGACAACGTTATTGCCATCTTCAAATTGAATTACAGGAGTCACCCCATCAGGTATTTGGGTTAATGCACTCAGCCCAGAATAGCGTACCCCCAGATTATTCAAATCCATTCTAATACCCATAGGTAATCTCCGCGTTGAATCGCTAAGAGCCACAACCATCTTAACTGTTTTCCCCTGTGCATACAACAACATGAATTCGCGCTCTAACTTGGTGAACAAATCGTCAGCCTGAAGACCTTCTTTCAAGAAATAATCAACATTATTAAAATGCTTTTGCTGGATGAAATTTAAAATCTCAGTACCAATGTCCTTTGTAACTTTACGAATATCATCCGTTCCTAATGATTGTTGTAATTCGTCAGGAATAATCTGTCTGTTGTTATATTCATTATCAAGCCACTCTAAGGCTATGTTCTTGTCCAAATACTGCACGAACCATTGTGATCTTCTGTCAATGAGACAACTGGTACAGGCTTTTATGCATTGACATAAAGATAACTTTTTTTTGCATTCATCCAGTATCTTCTCTATATACATAGGTAATTGACTAGCATAGCCGGCACCTCCAGAGGCAGTATCATAGAAGAATAACGTACGCTTTGGTGTGATGCCAAACCATACTTCATCCTCATTAATACCCAGTCTCTTTGTAAAGGTGTTGCATATGATAGTTCCCAATGTATACAACAAAGTGGTGTGTTCTCTACTAAAAGGAGCGTAATCCGCTTGAACTTCCATTTCAGAAATATCAGTATGGTAACAAGCAGAAAGAATAACATTTCTTCTAATTGTGGCACCAGTATTATTACCGTAGCAAGGATTGCCAGTGAATATATGATGATGCCCATTCATCGCAGCAGGCAATGCTTGAATGCTTATTCCTTTTTCTGCTTCCATCTTTCCACAATAAGGGCAATAGGCAAAGCCATACCCATGACCTTTATTGACATACAAGATTTGAGCATCAGCATGTTTAGATGAGCGCATACTGTAAACTTCACCATTCCGTTCATCATCCCATTGCTCCATACCAATAAGTTCTGGAACAACAAAGTCATTAGGTATCTTAGGATTCTTTGTTCTTCTTCCTGTTCCAGCTACAAACCCCGTTGGTTCAATAGATAGGGTATTATCATTGGGATTCTGTCCATCCAGAATTGGCGTTAAATTACCACCGCATTGAGGACATTGATGCTGAGTGTTATGACTTAATGAGACATATCCACATGAAGTACATTTTGAAAGGTATCTTTCAGATGTTCTGTCTGCATTAACATCTCCCTCAACCTCAATGCCTATAACAGGAAAAATCATGTTTGCAATAACGACTTCTTTACCTGGGGCATATTCTTGAATAGCTTGTGAACGTTGACGTTGCGTTTCTTTAAGTCTGTCCTCCACGAAATATACAAGTCTTGCATTATTTGTTGGAATGCTGGCGCTTGGAATATAGTTGTGTTCGGACAAATAAGATATGAGGTGTTTTTCCCAAAGTGTTTTAATTCTTAATTCCAGATAAGTCTGATATCGACTGGTAGCTGTCTGATATGTATTTTGAAGACTGGTAATCTCACTATTTAGTTTTTCACATATTTCTTCTATCATATCAAATGCCTGTGAAATCATGTCATCTACAGCATATGATTCGTAAACAGTGCCCCTGACCACATCTTTAATTATATCAATAGTATTATTATCTGTTCTCGCATTTCTTAAGAACAGTTTGTAGCCATCAAAAGTATAGTTTATTTGGGTTCTGTTCTGATAGTCATGACCATATATAAAAGCTCCGATTTGATCAGACACTTGTGCACCTTGAGTTAATCGAATATAAATACCTAACAAAAGGGAATTGATATGACGCTGAATAATAGTCTCACTAGAAAGTGACATCCGTGGAGCCTCTATCTTATGGTATAAAGCCCACTTGGGCTTATCAAGAACTTCATGTCCGATGGGGTTGTCATTACAGATAGTCAAAGCTAATGACTGTGTTTCAGATCTTCTACCTGCTCGACCTGCTCTCTGCAGATAGTTGGCGGGTTTGGGTGGAACATTGTTCATCATAACAGTAGAGATACCACCTATGTCTACACCCATCTCCATCGTAGTAGAACATGAAAGGACATTCAACTGACCGTTTTCAAATTTTCGTTCACTATCTCTAAGTATTTCTGAATCTATCTGAGCAGAATGTTCTTTTGTCAAATAAATAGGGCGCTTTATGAACAGATTTCTCTGTTGACTCAAATCACCACCAAGAGACTGGAGAGCGGGTCTAAATGTCTCATCAAACCAACACGTCATAGCATCTCTCCAGAGTTGTTCGTTAAACTCTCCGTTTTGAACGAAATCTGCTTTCCTAATAGAACATCTTGGGACATCAACTATTTGACTAATGACCGTATATTTTGCCAATGTACGAGAATCCAAATGCCCTTTTGCCATAGGACTAATTCCCCTAAAAGTACAATCAAGGATTTGGCTTGTCATCGGACAAACCGTTGCTTTTTCAATTAAGGAGAGTTTTACTTTGTTGTCATCAAAGATATTTAATTTGTAGCCAACGTAATTTTTATTGGGGTTTTGCGGGTCAGTCAAATTTTCGTTTACATTAGTGAGTATTTCTCTTGAAAGAAAATTCCAAGCTTCGCGAAGTATGCCATTCACAGAATCTCTCACATTTTGATCTACGTTTGCAGGCTCGCTAATACCTTTGCCCAAAAGCAATAATAATGGTAGACGGCTAACCACATTATCGGTTCTTCCAACTTCTGCTAAAAGAGGCCATATCTTGCTTTTACGTCCATTTTCTCGTTCTATTCTCCTTCCTGTACCTATATAATAAATAGGGTCTGAGAAATATCTCTGAGTCACAAGATTTCTTATATCCCCATCAGGAATAATAATATGTGAGTTCCTTCGAATCTGATAATCTATACATATCCTAAGGAAATCTTTCCAGTCGTTTAGAGCTTGCACATCATCATCATAACCATAAAAGGCTCTGAAAACAAGAGGAACTTGATTACTTGTAAGCCTACGAATTGCGGGATAATCTAGGTGAACAAGACCAAGCGTTTCCAAAGAATTACCACGCAAAGGCTTGTTTCCCATTTGGTCGATGAACATTGATTTAAGGTAATTAACGGTGTTAGCACCTTCTATTTGGTTTGTCAAGAGTCGCAAATCAGTATCACCAAAATGATGGGTTTCAATTGTTGTATAGCCTGGCAGAGTATTTCGCAAGTTAATTAGGTCTGTCCTTAAAGTATTGATGCTTGGCGTTAATGCAAGTGTCAAACTCGGATTCTCGCGAATAACTCCTTCAAGTTGCTCTATTTGTCCTTCAAGGTCTTTTTCTTGGCTGCTAACATCAACATTTGCTTCATCCAAGATTACAGAACGAACCCATTCCCTTTCTACATCAATATTTGAGCCTTGGGCTATCTTGGCTGTCCCTTGTCTATTATCTGTAAAGGTGATAAACTTTCTTCCCTCATATACCAGAGTATTAGGATTCAGGACGTTCTCCATTCTCTCAGACTGGTCTAAGAAAACGTGTGTAAGCAATCTACTCTCCAAAGAGGAAGGGAATATAATTCTTGTACATTGACGTGATGATTCGCCGCATGATGGACATAATAGATCATCGCTATTCCTACCGTTTGGATTATTGCATGAAGTGTAGAGACCGTCTACATAATCTACTTCATTTTGTATCGTTCCATCCACAGAATTGAGACGATGATAATATAAGTAGGCCCCATTAAAAGGCACATCATCTTTTGTAGAACTTAACAAAAGATTACCTCTACGATTATCATTATTTGGTGTATTGCCATCATTGTCTACGTCATTATCATCCTCTTCATCGACAGAATTTAGCGTATCATCATCGTCCAGCAAATGATGCAGTTGGAGTGTGTTGTCTTTCATGAAGTACTCAGAAATCGGGGGTGTTCCTACAGGCATTTCCCTTTCGCCCTGTAATAGAAACTCTCCACAACTATTACAACGAACTACCTCAAGCATTTTTCCACCACAGTGAGGACAAGTCTGCGAGGCGAATGAAGTGAGAGTCCCGATGTCAATATGATTCCTGTGATATTGAGGACAATTAGGATTCGTACAAGCATATAGACCGGAAATGCTTCGTCCGAAGAAGTGTGCTCTAATAGGTAAAAGTGCTGTGCTTTCACCTTTAGTTTGAGCAGAACCTTTAGTTGATAGCATATCTATCAATTCTAATTTTTCTTCAGTAGTTCCCTCAAAACCTAATGTTTGACATATTTCATCAAGAGACAATGACTTTACATCGGCATTCAATTGATTTCTTAATTGAATGATATCATTTTCAGAAATATTTAATCTAAACCTAGCATTAATATCATTCAACCCATCATATCTCGTAAGATCTGGTACAATTCTTTCTCCACCAATAACACTAAAATCATTCTTGGCATCTTTTCCTGTCAATTGGGAAATGAATTCATTCATTTCATCATCATTACCTTCTCCGATAGTAGCAGATGTGATGGCGAAGTTAACTTCTGCAGGAGTCTTTCCGAACAACTGCAAAACTCGCCGAATAAGCATTGCCATCTCTGTGGCTTTGGAACCTTCGTATGTGTGAGCCTCATCGAGAATAATCCATTTTAAATGTCTTGAACTTTCAACAAGAGTCGCATCATTTTTTCTGACCATCATATACTCCAACATAGTCGGATTGGTGAACAAGATTTGAGGTGGATTGGTTCTTAAAGTTTCTCTGTCAATAATTTGAGGAGAGAATCTATTGCGCATATCGGCATTTGTAGTGTCATCCATTTCTCCCGTATATATTCCATAGGAAACATTTGGATTTATAGCCTTGCACCAAGAATGGATTCGCTTACGTTGACTAGCAATCAGTGCATTTAATGGATATAGGAATATGGCTTGAACCCCTAAGTTTTGCCCATTAGCTTGCATCTTAGCATCCCACAATTCTTTAAGAACAGGAATCATAAAACACTCAGTTTTACCTGAACCTGTTCCTGTCGTTACAAGTATAGATTTGTGATCTCTAAGCACGGCTTCCCAACTCTCAACTTGGTGCTGGTAAGGATTTCTGTCTCTAGGGAATCTTGTGTCTGTTTCTATTGGAGCATTTATAACATTTGGATCTGGGTCTTGAAATTGTGCTCTGTCAAGGGCATCAATAAAGTCCTGTCCGAACAAGTTGTTAAGACAACTCATTGGTAATGGGTAGGTTCTCCATGGAAAAACACTTTGAAAAACTGGTTTTTGAACCAACTTTTCCTTTTCTTCGTTTTCAAACAGCCAGCGCAAATGATCAGCATAGGCAGGTCTTCCTTTTGCAAACATCGAGATGAACGTAGATGTCAACTCTCTCTGTGATTCCTTGTAAAACTCAGAGTACTTCATATTATTGTCTTCTTTTTTTTTGATTAACAGGTTTTCTTAATAGTGCTATTGTAAATAATTCATTATATGCCTCAGGTACATATACAGACATATAATTGATCATTCTCCTAATAAAATAATTATAAGGAGCATCAGGATTATAGTTCCATAGTTCCATGTTAGCCCCGTGCGCAAATTGTGCTGCACATTGTGGTAGCACAATGGCCATGTATTGCATCAATTGAGGAACACTATGGTTTTTTTGTGTATTACAATGTAGTTCAACACGGGAAAACCATGTAGTTCTTACCTCCTCGTTAAAAACATCAAAATCAACAAATGCATTGTTTGTCTTCTCTTTATAATTATTTAAAGGAGAGAAGGATAATTGAAGAAATGTTTGTTCTTCATTCTTCAATTTCCTTTCCACTAAGGTTCCTTCATTACCAAAACGCCTTTCGATTAATGCCTTTAAATAACGGAAATTAGACGAAACGAAAACATCCTTCTCACCAATCATTTTCTTGACTGACTGAGGTAAATTATCGTAGATTGCTTCAATTCTATGCTTTTCTTGTTGCCAACAAACTAATGGTAAATAGTGAAAACCGAATGATAAGTCCTTTTCCATTCGTTGCAGTTCATATATTATTTCTTCTTCGCCAAAACGATTAAATGAACAAATACGAACTAAAAACGAAGTTAACAAGTATGGGTCATTGGCAATTGCTTGAAAACAATTAAAAGAATGAGAATAAGGAAGGGTATTTTCTATGGTAATTTCCATATATCGCCAGAACTTATTCCATTCATTTTCATCGTTGGATTTTAACAATTCTTGGATATGTTCAATGGATTCACGTTTGTTCTGGTTTCTCTCTTCGATGGTAAGACTTCTCTTTGTGTTCAAATAATATGGTAGCATGCTTTCATCATTTGAGAACACCACATATTCCTCCTCTTCATTATTGATTGGAACATAAAAATGCCCATCTCCATCATTGTCCATCTTCACAAGATCTTCTGATGCATTGACAGCGAAAGCAAATAGTTGCAAGTCTTTTGCTGCTTCATTATTTCTTTTTACGAATATGCCAAAAGTACCATCTTCTTTCTGATGTTCTTGAGCCAAATATGTAAACCTGCGAATCTTTATCTCATTGTTAGTTCCATTAATTCGAAGGGAAACATATTTTCTATAGTCATCAAAGCCAAACATCCAGAAAAGTCTTTCAACATCTTCTTTCAAAACATCTAAAGGATACCTGCCTTTAGGGAGTATAACATTCTTTCGAACTAGACAAATAAGTCGATCGTTTTGCGTACTATAATATGAAACCATAATACTGGTCTTTATTTCAAGATTAACATGGAATTTGTTTAATTCGTTAATAGATAAAAAATAATTAGGAGACAAAATGCGTCCTTCGCTATCAAAGAAACATGATTGTTGTAGAGGAGACCGTAGTCTGATGTCTATATAATCATTATCATTGTCACGGGGATATAGTCGGAAACTGATAGGTGAGAACCCATTCAAGTTGTCATTTTCAATAAGTTGATACGTACCATCCTCCATTTCTTCAACATTTTGTTCGGCCATCAAAACACATGTTCCATTACAATATCTGATTTGAATGGTATTTGGGTTAATATGGTTGTAAGATAGGTCGTTGATGTTGAAAAAAGAAAAGGTTCTGGAATGTTCGTCAGGTGCTACAACCTTCATATAGATAGTACCTTCTGGTAGATTAAAGCCTTTATATCTGATGTATTCATTATTAATAATTGTTTTATAGTAAAATCTAAGATTATTCCGATTACATGGCTCGTCATCTTGATAACACTTAAATAATGAGCGCACATCACCGTCATGCATTAAAACGGATTTAGAACTACTCTCAATCCACTCTTCTGTAATTGGTGAAAAATAAAAGAAATATGGAGATTGACTTCCATCAAGTGTTATTTCCTCTTGTGTTGTCTCATTTCTAAAACAAAGTGGATGATTCCGCAAGTCAACAAAACTCAATTCTTTCCACATGATTGTTTCACCATAGATGTTCAATTCTGTCGCGTCGGTAATATCTGGACAAATCCATTGATTTGTGTATAAACATCCAAACCCATTTCCATCTCCATTTGACTTAGTAGACCACAAATTCTCGCCATGGTATTGTAGCAGTATAGGCTCTCCTATAAAAGGCGGTTCACTATTCAGGAGACTTTCTGCAACAAGACCGTTTGTTGTTTTTTTCTTAAACGATAGTCCTTTGTTTAGTCTATTCCATTCTTTCCACCCTTTATCTTTAGTTTGAGGCATGCGAATATAGGTGTTCTCACCTCGTTTTTGATAATATCCCACCAGGCAGTCTTCAAGATAGAAACTTAAATAATCGCCTGTATCATTTCTTGTTATTTTTTCTGGGACATCAAGCGAATACAATAACTTTATTTGGTTCCCTATAATCTTAAAGGCCCAATTGACTTTAAAGTACTTTCTTTCAACTTTTTTCTCTCCTCTTTTACGTTCTTTGATTTTATCAATAATCTGTTTTATCTCATGATAGCTATCAATAAGGTGGTTGTCATCATCTATATACGACTTCACAATTTCCATTGAAAAATCTAAAATAGCCCCACTTTCACGCAATGTCCTGTTTGACAAATACTTATCTGCCAAGTCTTTAGCTCTATCTATTTTCTGCCAATCACGTTCATCAATTTCTTCATATTCGGAAATCAGATGAAATAGATAATTTTCATATGAAGAAGATGCCTCATCGTTCCTCATCAATCTCATAGGCAATCCGCCTTGGGCTAAGACACTATCTATTATCCTCACACTATTCTGACCATAGAATAAGGGAATATTCAACCGCTTGAAATACTTTAGTTCGTCGGTGACGGCCTCTCTTATCAAATCTAAATAACTTGTATGAATAGAGAAATCTATAAGAGCCTGTTCCCAACGCCCTCTTCCACCCGAATATGAACGATTCCACCATAAAGCATACATCAGACACAGTTCTCGATCAAATTCCTTGTATCTTTGCTTTCGTTCTTGTTTACTTAAGTTGTCAAATGGGACTGACGTCAACATGTTCCGAATATAATCAATTAGTTTTTTTAATTCGTCATCAGTGACATTCAGCTTCCAAAAAGGTATAGCGCTCTGCATTCCCTTTCTTTCTAATAGTTCATCAATAAACGTGCTCATTTTATCTATTTTTTTATTCCTTTTTCAATAAAGATTTTCTTTGCCTTATACTTATATGAAAGATTACAGATATACCCCAAATAATAAACTATACCAGCTTTCACATTAATGCGCCATTTTTGGTTCCTTCCGCAAGACTTCGCCTCAACTATGCAGTCGTCTATGTCAGTCGTTGGGCGCAACACTATATAATAACAATTACCATCAGGTATGCTGTTATATCTGATACTATCATTGGATTCTATGGTAATCCGTTCTTTCACACCAACCATGTTTTCAATAGACAGTCCAAGAAAATCGTAGGTATTTGCCTTCAATTCAATGTTAACGGGAATATTGTATCTCTTGTATCGAAAAGCGTCGTGATGATTGGAATCGCTGTTGGTTTGGTAGCTTGAGTAAACAAGAATAGCATATCCTGCATCTTTCTCAAAAGAAATGCTTGTTTCATAGTTTTCTTTATCGTTGTCATCAATGTGGAATAGCACATCTCCAGAAGCTGATTCAACAAAAACTTTAAACAAATGCCTTTCATTTTCCAGTTCACCATCATAGTTTGGAACCTCATTGAAATAGCAGGAATAATCATTATTCTCAAGTTCTGCATCAAAGACCCTTTCTATTGATTTTGGTTTACGCCTAACAATTGTTATGAAATCATTCTTTGAGGACAATCTCATGTTTATTGGCGACTGATAATGCCAGTTCGTAATTATGCTATACTTAGAACTGTCTTTCAGATGCTTTAGAGCACTCTGGGTTTCAGATTCTTTTATCCGTTTTATAATACTATTCTCAAGATTGCTCTTTCCTACGGCGGGAATAGAATCCAGAGCCGGATATAGCATAGTCAGTCGCTCAAACTCTCTCTTGAAAGCGGTTATGATTTCATTGTCTTCAAGAAAAACAATATTCTCTCTGTTATGACTTTCCGCATAATATGTCCAGTTATAGGAACCATTTGCAACAATTCGAGAGTCAATAATACAAAACTTTTGATGCATCAACTCTGGATAATTGATCCAATGTATAACACATCCTTTTTTCAATAATCTTACAAAGTAAGGCTTGTTGATTTCATTATTATTGATTTCATCATTATTAATGACCAATGTTACCTTAACTCTTTGTTCTAGTCTATCCAAAAGACAATTCATTAGAGCGACATTGGTAAACCATGCAACAGCAATCTCAATAGTTGCTATTGCCTGATCTAATTCATCAAGTAAATTCCTTTGTATGTTACAAAAAATAGCTTTCATACTCTCTGATTCCTAAATACATAATGAGAGTAAACATTGTCTATTATTAACTGTAATGCTTCACTATTTACATAGAGTCTCTTTATCCTTGAAAATGGGATGATGTCTTCTATTCGATTCTCCTATCGATTTACCATCTGCTTTGCGGATAATATCACATAGAGGGTGTGAGTTGAAATAATCAATCCTCTTCTGTTTATTAGGGCATCTACGCTCTCCACCCATATGCCAAAGAATGGCATCTTTTTCTGCTGAAGTAAGGACAAAGCCAGAATAACCGACCTGACGAACAGATCTTTCGCTGTGTCCCTTGAAACCTTTACACACATAAGCTTTACGTTTTTCAGGATTAAAACGAAGTACGTCGGCTTTACAAACATCATGCAGTAATGCGGCAATAATCACACTATTGATAGGCATAGTTGAAGGATCAAATCCTTCTTGGATCTTTTTCTCTCTAAGTTGCAAAGCCTTATGGTAAGTTTCTAAAGAATGGCTAACAAGTCCACCCACAAAGCGATGATGCTTCAAAGAACCTGGTGCCTCAAAATACCCCATTCGGGTTATATATTTAATAAGATCTTCAATCTTATCGCGGTTAGTAGAACGAAGTAACGCAACACATTCGTCTATTTTCTGTTCTAGGGTTTTATGTACATGCATATGTGTTTTCATGTGTTAAATAGTTTTCTTCTTGCAAATATAAATAAAAAACAATAGAAAAACAAAAAAAAGAAGAAAAGTGTAGTGATTTGATGGATTTTTAATATCTTTGCAAATAATGGGAATAATATAAAATGATTTATTATTATGATGGATAAATACAAATTTGAACCAACGGGATTCGATTATGTGAATCCGAAGGCAAAGGTAGTGATTGTTGGTATCACACCTGGTAATTCACAACTAAAAGGAGACAGAACAACACTTTCTCCACGAGAGGTTAAGCGCATAAATGCCTTTGCAGGAGGAATGAGACGTAATCTCATAAATATGTTAAACCACATCATGGTGAACAAACTGCTGGATATAGATTCGTGTAGCTCACTTTGGGAAGAGAACTTTGACAAAGTTGACATGACATCACTCTTGATTGAAGCGACTTATGAGCTTAAAAAGAGTGGGGAGAAAGAAATGTTTAAGCATCCGGAGAAAATTTCCAAATCGGACAAATTGACAAAGATGCTTGAAGAAGGATTCGTGAAGAACTGTGCCAAGTATGAGAACACTGTGTTATATGTTGCTTGTGGCCCTGGAGTGTATGACGTTCTGAAGAGGCTACAAGCAGAAAAAAAGATAGAGGGACTTGTGGTCGGTATTGCTCATCCAAGTGGAGCGAACATGGGTAGGATTCAGTGTTACCTTGGTAAAGCTGAACCGAAAAACCAATCATATCTTTGGTGCATAGATAGAGTCAACGAAGCAAAAGAACTTGTGACGAAATTTTCACCTATGCTTATGGCTTGACATACAGAATGGTTGTTACCTTGTGAATACACATCTTTAGAATTAACTCTTAGGCTTTAAGAGTTGCTTCGTTAATGTTTTTCATAGACGTAGACAAGTAAAGTACATTTTCCTTAGAAACCACCATAGGGGGAATATCCGAACTGACTTTCAAATTTGCAGTGTTTTTTTCTGAACAGTTTTTTGTTAAGCATAAATAAGGGAGCTAGCTTGTTAGTAGCTCCCTCTATCTTAAAAGTGAACGGGTCTTTTTTAGCGTCCTCTATGAAAATGGATTTCTTGCTGCTCCTCTTCCTGATTTGGAATTGCTTTTGATGCCAATTGTTCCTCTGTATCTACAGCAACAATTTCGTCGGTATTGCCGTCTTCTTTATTGTTTGCCATGATTTCCATATAACCAGCCTGACTGAACTTTATTGAAATCGTATCAACAGCAAGATAAGGCGATTCACCTCGGTTTGTTAAGGCATTCTCGTTTCTTTCGCCGAAAGCAGGATAGAGATTAAGTTCCTTGTCTTTCCCTTCCTCGACTTCCGGTATGAAGCCGTCAGGGAAATTCCTTTCAAGGAACTTATCAACCAGTTCCTGCTCATGGTCGCTGATACCGCTGGCATCACCATTCATGATATAGGACAATGCCCACTTGGGAATGTCATAGCTTCCATAGTTGCCAGACAGCTGATGGGCTGTTTCCTGCTTCACTTCCTTGGCACTGTCCAGCTCCATCTGCATCTTGTCAATGTGCTGGTTGATCATGCCAGAGGCCTTCTTCACGTCCTGGAGGACGGTCTTGATGAAGGATGGTTCTTCCTTGAGTGAGTCGAGCCAACTTTTCAGATAGGGTAGGGAGTCCTCCTTTATCACCTTGCTCATTCCATAGCGTTGTGAGACAAGTGCTGCCGACATCTCTGCCACAAGTTCCTCGCGTGCGTATTCCTTCGAACCAAAGGAACTTGGCTTCAATCGATTCAACTGATTCTCCGCACCAGTTGAGTGGGTCATCTCATGGGCGAGGTTGCTGTAGTAGGACTCTCCACTCTTAAACTGGCGCTTCTCAGGAATGACGATTTCATTCTTGCTGATTGAGAAGTAGGCATTGTCGCCGTAAGTGGGCTTGATAGGGCAAATCCACTTGTTCTCGGCAATCATGCGGTCAATGGCAGGGAAAGAGAACATGTCGCCTTCCTGCTGGACAGAATGGGTGACCTGGTTCTGCTCCTGGAGCTTCTTGAAGAGCTCGGGACGGGCTTCCCTGATGTTCGTCTGACCTTCGAGATTGAATACGTTATAGACTTGTAGCTTCGGATATACGTTGTACTTGGCACGCTCATCCTCTGGAAGTCGTCTGTAGTCATCGTAGTTGATGCGCTCCTTGGTTTCGGAGTGGATGCAGGTAAATGTGGTGATGAAAACAGGAAAGCTCTTGGCTCCCTTGTTGACGGAAACAAGAGGCAGCTTGTTGCCCTCGCTGTCCACGGCATCCTGCCTGGCTCCCTGCTTGTCCTTCACATAGTTCAAGCCTATGATACGGTCGAAGGTTGCCCAAACAGGCAACTTGAAGCCCTCCTTCTCGGCATGGAGCATCAACATAATCGAATTCATTCCATTATACTCCCTTCCGTTCATGTTCTTCGGCAAGGACACCGACACCCCTTCCGTGAACCACGGCTTCTTCCAGTCAGCCTGAATGGTCTCCAGTTTGCCGATGAGCAAGTCCGCGAACTTGTCCAGGGCACGGTCTTCAGCCGACCTTCCGTCACTGTTGTAATTCTTCTTGTCCGCCATGGCTACTGAGCATTGGTTCCCTCACCCTGGTATGGCTGCTTCTCCCACTTGGAGAGCCCTGCCACACGACAGGTGATGTCGAGTCGGTCGTTATAGACACCCAGCTGGAGCTCGCCATTGGCATCGATGCCGCACTTGCCCTGCATCCATTCAGGCTTGCCCTGTCCGAAGTGCATGAAGCGCACCCACGTGTATGAATAGTCCTCTCCATCCTTCTCGCTGCTGAACGCGGAGAACACAAGATAAGGCTTGTCCTTCTTGTCCTTCTTCTCCTCAATCTTGTTGCCGACGGTTCCGCGGAACTCGATATTTCCCTTGACGGAATCCTCGCCAGGAGCATTGAAGGTGTTGACACCTGTTGCAGACAGGTTGAGGAAGATGGTCTCATCCTTCTTGCGGAAGGTGAGCACACCGACGATTTCAACACGGGTTCCAGAGGAAAGGGCGTTCAGCTCGTCCATGCCGCCATCCTTGGCAACACTGATCTCGAAGCTCTTTTTGATGCCAGACTTGGCAGGGATGGCAACACTGACACCAAAGGCAAGAAAAGCCTTGCCATCCTTGTTGGTACGCATCTGTGCTGAGCGTGTGATGGTACCGCATACAGTTACATTACACTTAATCATAATTTCACGAATTGATTGTTTAACAAAATAAATTAAAAGTATTGAGCAAGAATCATTTACGTTGTAGATTCTCCTGCTGGCCTTGCTGCGCTTCCATCCCCTGCTGATAGTTCTGGGACAGCTGGTGGGACACAACGATACCATTGACCACAGAGGCAACGGTGCGCTGCTTCTCCGCATCAGAAAGGCTGGCATTCCCCAAAGCTTGCTGTATTCTGGTCAGCTCTGCATGGGTCAGTTCATGCGAGAAACTGACGATGCCATTGTTGACATGAAGAAGCGGCTTGCCATCATTGAGCAAGACACGGCATTCCTTGAGGTTTGGAAGCATGGATGTGAGGTCAACGGACTGGCTGACGGCTGCGTCGGTTGCCGCCTGCATCCTCTGCTCCTCAGACTTGCTGTCTATCTTGACAGCCAAAGCCATGAGGCTCGCGAACATCGTCATGGCCATCTCCATGATGGGGTCAGTGCTATTAGCAAGCCCAACTCCGCTGTCTTCGCTGGAAAGGAGCTTCCTCATCCAGTCGTCAGGTGACATGCTTGTGTCCTTTTGCTGCTGTGCTGTGACTGTTTCCTGGGCTACAGGATTGGCAGCCTTGTAACTCGCCAGCAAATCCTTGCCGTTGTGGAGCAACTGCTGTGACAGTCCACCTTTCTGGCTTATCTCCGCGATATAGGCAGCTGGGTCGCTATTCCGCTTTGTGCCGTCACCGGCAATGGACTTGACCTCGAAATGCAGGTGTGGACCCGTTGTCCTTGTTCCTGTGTTTCCAGACACGCCAATCTTTTGGCCGGCATTGACAGCATCGCCCACATTCACGTCGATGCTTGAAAGGTGCATATAGATAGCCTGACACTTGCTGCCATCCTCACGCTTGTACTCAATCGTTACCGACTTGCCACCGCTGGTGTTGGCATTGTGGTTCACACCAACGACCTTTCCGTTGTTCTCCGTAGCAAGGAGGGCTTCGTTCTTGCAACTGATGTCAATGCCCTTATGGAACTGCGTCCTGCTGTGGTCCATCGGGTCACGACGGTTGCCGAAAGGCGAAGTCACAAGCATGAACTCATCCCGTTTCAAAGGAAGGGAATAAAGACCGTTGGGAGTGGGCTTTGCCGTGTCGGCAGTTGCAGGAGTGACAGACACATCCACCTTGCGGTAGTCTGTGGTGCCAATCCTCTTGCCTTCCCTCTTAGCCTCTTCCATCACCATCTGGTCATACTTCTGGAGATTGGAACCCTCGATGACACCAACGATGGTATTGACATAGTTCCTGTCCGTGGCATAGCCACCAGCCTTGATGGCAGCAGCCCATCCCCTATAGTCATCAGGAGAAAGATTCCTGGTGTGTTTCTGATAGCGCTCAGCCATGAGCACCTTGCTGTGGTCCTCAAAGCTCTGGGCGACATCATCATACTTCTTGAACTTCTCGTTGGGCCTGTCATCATCCGCTAGTACATACTGTCCATTGAACTCGCCCTTCACACCGAAATGGTTGTTGGCGGTCCTGGAGAGCATGCTCTTTCCATTGGCAGACTCGATGATGCCCTGCGCAAGGGTGACAGATGCAGGTATGCCATATCTGCGCATCTGCTCCATGGCATGCGCTGCATATCTGTCAATATAATCCTGTCTTGAACTTGAACTCGACATAAGACATCCTGTTTATCGCTTCATAGACTGACTGTCATCCCTTGAGGACAAGGACAGTCTTTCAAAATTCTCCTTGAGCAGCTCAGCAGCCAAAGAGCTGGCACTCCGTTTCACATCCACGTCAGACTGATTGGCAGCAGGTTTCATGGACTCGGAAACTGTTTGCTCCAGTCTTCGAGCCCTCTGCTCGGTGGCAATCTGATGAGCAAACTCGCCATATTCACGACTGCGAACTGTCGCCTCAAAGATGGTGAACGACTTGCCGCCGACGTTGATTTCAGACAGGTTCCTGTCAATGGCCGCCTGAACCGAGGTTCTGAAAACATCATGGTTCTGCTGCGCCCACTCCTTCGCCTTCATCAACTTGTCGTCATCAGCCGAACTGATACTTCTCATGCCGTTCTGCTGAAGCATCCAGGCAGGATAGGTAAGGGTCTTTTCCATCGCACGCTTGTACTCATCCCGATTCCATCGCTGTTGCGCCTCCGCCATCACCACAGCCCTGAACTGGTCATACTGCTGCATACGCTCCCTGGCCTGGCTCAAGGAAATGGAACCGCCCCTGACAGACAAGGTCTGAAGCCCCCTGTATTCGGCATTCCTGATGGCATTGGAATAGGAGAGGCTATTGTTCACAGCCCAGTCATTGAGCTTTGCCAGCCTTTCTTCCGGCAAGGACTTCAAGACACCCATATCCTTGATGCCAGCCGCTTTCAGCATCCATTGAGGAAACTCCGGAGAACCCACCTGATTCTGTTCGATAGCCATAAGACAAAAGATGATAATTAAGAAATGAAACATAAAATAATCCACTAAAGATGAAGACCGCTTCTGTGACGCTCCTCCTCCACCTGTTGCTTCTGCTCATGCTGCTGAGCCGGTCCCTCCTTCAAGCCTTCAGATTTTGTCTCAGCGGCACCAGCCGACACCATTTCCGAGATGTTCCGCTTGGTGGTCTGCCTGGGTGCTTCCAGCTGGTCACAGATAGCTACGCGCTGACCTGCACGGATGAGCTTGGGCAGATAGGTGTCGAGGGCATGGTAAGGAAATCCTGCCATGACAAGGGGCTTGCCCTGCTCGTCCTTCGTCTTTGAGCTCTTGGTCAGGGTGATGCCAAGAATCCTGGACGCCTTCTCCGCGTCTTCCTTGTAGGTCTCGTAGAAGTCCCCTGTACGGAAGAGAAGAAGGGCATCGGGATGCTTCTGCTTCAGGTCGAGGAACTGCTTGAGCATCGGACTGAGGGCTACGGTTGCGACAGCCTTGGTCTCCGCCTTGGTCGTCTCCTCCTTCACCTTCTCTTCCTGCTTCTCCTTCTCCTTCTGTTCAGGCGAGTTACGACGTTCCTCTTCCTTCTTCTCGTTTTCCTCATGAATCGCTGCTTGCTGCTTGGTATCGGTCTGCGCCTCCTCCTCGGACTTGGACGTACCTGCAGCCACCGAGTTGCTCTGTCCCTTGCGGAGCACATCGGCAAAGAGCGATGCAGCCAGGTGCTTCTTGTAGTCCTGCATGTCGTCAGCCAGCCACATGCGCTGCCACTGCTGCCCACTGACCTCACGAGCCTGAAGCCTTTTCCCGTCAACAGTCGGAACACAGAGGATAGCACTTGGCTTGCTGTCGGTGGCTTTGGTCCTGAAGATGTTCACACGCTCGATTCTTGCCAGCTCCTCCGGTGTAGCCTGACCCTTGAAGAGATCCACCTTCATCCCGGGCTTGTCGTTCGCCATCACATAGTACTTGGTAGCCATGTCCTGACGCATCCGATCGTTGGCCTCGTCATTGCCCTGGCGGACAGTGACGAAGAACTTGTTCAGGTCTTCCTTGCTCGGATAGACGGAGAATGCCTTCTCGTTCTCAGGCTTGAGGTACATGGCCCACTTGCCTTCGTCATCCTTCAGCATGAGGACCTTCTCGAAGTCAACCGTGCCGGAGCGTCTCACAGCATCAGAGACATCCAGCTTGGTGAGGTCCTCCAAATCCCATTTGTTGAGCCTGGAGACACAGACCTCCTTTCCGTCGAAATAGCTGTCATCGGGACGGAATCCCAACGAGCCGTCGGTATTGTAGAAGTTGACACTTCCGAAGCCTTCCTTCTGAAGGGCATGCTCGATGCGCTTCTTGTTCATGCCTGGAATCTCGTTGTCCACAGCCAGTGAGGCACCCGCAGGTAGAACGACATCAGCTTTCTTGTTCTCGGCATCACGCACGATGACCATCTCCTTGGTGTCCTTATTAGGCAAGGTCCTGATTTCATC
>Ga0310697_10002530_pt1 | contig 19256 bp, 13 predicted proteins | sample 172DNAGHGlowgp2_FD_203883 | JGI IMG/M metagenome (GOLD analysis project Ga0310697, IMG submission 203883) | Sheep rumen microbial communities from Palmerston North, Manawatu-Wanganui, New Zealand - 1728 DNA GHGlow gp2 (v2) (version 2) | ecosystem: Host-associated > Mammals > Digestive system >... | reverse complement strand
ATGATCTCTGCCGATGCCAGTGAACTGCTTTCTGCGGTTATTGATGCCAATCCTAAGTTCCATAAACTCTATCAAATGTATAAATTAGTCGCTTGATGAATGAATATTCACTTGCGAAAGTTCAGTATAATAATAAAATAGGCATGAAAGGACTTACAATAGTAAAGAGGACAAGTAAACAGGAAGGAACCATAAGGCTCCGTTTCCGTTTGCGCGATGGAAGAGGCGTTGACCTATATCATAAGAGTGAAATCGACGCAGACCTTAAAGATCTGGATAAGTTTACAGATACTGGTGAACTTAGACCCCGTGTGAGTGTATATAACAAGCAACTGAAACTTGATATAGACACGGAAATTGATGCTATGGAAACTGCATACAGACAGTTGTGTGAAGCAAAGGACAAGACTCGAATAACAACTGAGGATTTTGAAGAGGCAATAACCAGTGTACTGCATCCTCAGAAAAATATGAAGGCTCTGACCGAACTAACACTTATTGACAGATTCTCTAAGTATATCGAAGATGGCTTAAGGGATGGTAATTTCGGAGAGGGACGACAAAAGCACTATAAGGTGTCGTTAGGTGAACTGACCAGATTTCTTACTATTCAGCATAGATTGAAAGTAACCCCATCAGAATTTGATGCTGATGATTTGATGGATTTCCGCCAGTTTTTGTTTGATGAATACAAATACGTGGATAAACATAAGAGCCTGTATGATATGGTTAAGCCAAGAAACATACCCACAGAACGCCGTGACCAGAATACGGTTGCCACAAAGATGAAGAAGATCCAGGCATTTTTCAATGAGCTGATAGAGAAAGGCGAATTGAGTGTTTCGCCATTCATCTATTTGGGGAAGAATAAGAAACGGAGCATGATGCGGGAGTCTTATGATCCACCAATATTTCTTCTGCAAGATGAATTCCAAAAAGTGAGAAATACCGAGGTTCCAGAGTCATTACAGGAAACGAAGGACGCTTTTGTCCTGCAATGTGCTTTTGGTTGTCGTATCAGCGAGTTCAAAAGATTGTCGATGGACAATATTGCAGTATCTGATGATGGTATCATGTATATTCATTATTTGCCAGAGAAAACACTCAGAGAAAATGTGAGCCGTAAAGAAATTGAGACTCCTGTGATGCGCTTTGCCTATGATATCATCATGAAGTATAAATTTAACTTCCATATCTTGAAATATGTCAGTGGCAAAAGTGGTTATAATGTAAAAATCAAAGAATTGATGAAATATTGTGGCATTGACCGTAAGTGTGCAGTCTTTGACGAGGAACTTGGTAATAATAAATATCAGCCCCTTTACGAGCTGGCCAGCAGCAAAACTTGTCGAAAGACGCATGTTGATATTCTGACTAAGGCTCAAATAAACATGTATGCAGCCGGATTGCATCATGAAGGCAGTGATGCGGTGAATCACTATACTCATATGGATTTAAAGGACAGATTTGTGTTGATGTGCTATGCGTATAAGCAGCCGTTGTATTATGTAAACAAGGATTTAAAGATTGTAAAGTAAGGTATGGCAAACAATAAATTAGAAGAGTTTTGCAAGAGTATTGACAAAGAATACGGGAAGTCAAACACGGAAAAGAACATAGACTATATTATGTCATTGGTTAAGCAGCGTGAGCAGCCGGACAAATCAATTGATGATAACATTCCAGCCCCTTCGTTGCAGTCAACAGCTGAGGTCATATATATAGTGATGACAAGGGGTGATATCCCTTTTAAGAAGTTCTGTGAGAAAGACCGAGGTCACAAGCAAGTGATTGAGTATGTTTTCATTCGAGGTGTCAAACATCGTGATGAGATAGTGAGTTTTCTCAAACAATTGCTGAGTAAGTCCATTCCCGGTCTTGGTCCGAAACTTGTTTTAGGCTTTATACGACTATTGGATCAGTTTGTTCCAAAAGACAAACCCACATCGTTCCTGAACGTGATTCAGTTCCCTGAAAAAGCAAAGGAGATTATGGACACTCTTCATTTTATGACTAATGGCGAAATAGGGAAAGGGGCAGCGTTGGTGATGTTAGTAGCGTGTGAAGAAGGTCTTATAAAAAGCTGTAGGTATGAAGATATAAAGGAAGAGTTTCCATCTATAAGCCAGAAAGCATACAACAAAGAACTTCCATTGCTACGCGACAAAACCCAAGAAGACTTAAAGATCCCCATCAGGGCATCGCTAAGAACGAGAATCGGCTATACCAAGAAAGATGATGGTCGAATCGTATTTAAAAAGACCTCTATGTCGCCACGAAATATGCTGTTTCAGTTCTGGCGATGGGTGATGTCGTTCTTCTACTAACTCATTTGACGAGTTGTTCATATTAAGGTCTGTAATCTCATGGTTACAGGCCTTTTTTAGTGCCTTTTTGTGTTAAATCCGATTAACAGAAGTAGCTTTTGGTAGTCGGCTACCGCAGGCTACTCAGAATGAATCAAGCGTATTTCAAAAATTTGTACCTTCGCATCGTGAAATCGCTGCAAGCCTCATTGCAGAAGATGGATCCCAGCGGGTGCGAGGTCAATGTCTGGCCGTGAGGATCGCTAAAAGAACCTGCTCATTATAAAATATGAAGTCTATTTCAATGTTAGACTATGCACAGTCGAATACTGTGGTCATAACAACTGTTGATGTTCTAAAGTCGGCCTTTCTTGAATGGGCTGATGAAATGATTCAGACCCAAAAGAAAGCGAATGAAGACGTGATGATTGACGAGGCTGTGGTGATTCATCGTCTGCATAAGAGCAGAGCAACTCTTTGGCGTTGGAGTGTCAGTGGTTATCTTCCCTGTTATAAGTTGGGAGGCAAGAACCAATATAAGTTGTCAGATGTGGAACGTATAGAGAAAGGCTTGTTATGATGGGAAAGGACATTGTCAACCAATCATTCAAGGATCTTCAGGAGAGTGAACCAGTGGATGGTGGTGGATTCCATGTCGAGCCGATGAACAAGTGTATAGACGAGGCTCATCTATTGCCACCATTGATTTCGCTCTACCCTAACATTGTGCTCGAAGGTGATCTGTGCATCATCTTCGGGCAGTCAGGTATCGGCAAGACCATCTTCGCCATGCAGATAGCGCGCTATATCGCTGAGAACGGTAAGCGTGTATTATATGTGGATTGCGAGATGACACCTCGTCAACTTGGCAACCGTTATGAGACCGCTAATTTCCCTCCTACTTTTCTCCGTGCGGAGATGGATAGGGAGCATCCGGCAGAGGATGTACTTAAAGGGATAGAAGAAGTTGCAGCATTCAATCATGTGGATGTTGTATTCATCGACAACATTACCGCACTGGGTCAGTCACTCGATAGAAGTGCTGATGCCGGTACCCTGATGGCCTCTCTGAACACCCTAAAGAAGAAATACAACTGGACGTTAGTTGTGCTTAATCATGTTCCCAAGATGTTCTCAGGCAACGTACCTCTTTCCCTTTCAGCCATGCAAGGCTCTGCCAAGCTAAACCAGCTTATCGATGATGCTATCGGAATAGCCCAATCCAGCATTGACTCAAACCTCGTTTATGTCAAGCAGTGTAAATGGCGCAATGGTGAACTGACGATGGGTGCAGACCACGTTGCCCTCTATGAGCGTGGCAAGGATCAATACGGCAATCTGGGCTTCACCGAACGTGGTTTCAGCACAGAGCAGGAGCATCTGAGCATAGAGAGCGGCAACGATAGGGAAAAGATAAAAGCCGAGGTAAAGGAACTTTCTGCCAAGGGCTGGACTCAAACCGCTATAGCCGAAGAACTCAACATTTCTCAGAGTAAGGTGTCGAGACTGTTGAAAGAATAGTCCTGATGGTTATTCATTATTCACTTATTCATATTATTCATGCTGCATAACTGCATAATTTGCATAATTGCATAATCCGAATAAAGCTATGGATGAAAACGAATTGAAACAAATACTCGCTACCAAGGCTCCTGCCTGTCAGCGTTCCTTCATAGAGATTCCAAGGGGAGACGTAGTCCCACACTATTCTTCCTTGACGGACTATCTGGATAAGGTTGTTGGGTACGAAACGAAGAAACTCGGTATTATTGATCAACTCGTCATGCGCTATCGATTGGGGGCGGTCAGAAGACTGATGGGAGGACATTATGGTACAATACTGCCTCGTATTAACCATAAAGGAATGATAGTCGGTGGCAATGTCATCTACTACAATGCCGATGACGGAACCTTGCTCTATAAGGATGCGCTCATTGACCATCTCTATTCTTGGTATGCTTTCGACTATTATATTGACCCTAACGTGTTCTATGGCGAGCACCTGTATCGTGGCAGACAGACAGCCATCGTCCAGGAAGAGAAAACCGCTATGCTTGGCACGTTGGCCTATCCTAATATCGATTGGCTGGCAGTTGGTGTTGGCAATAACCTGACGGATGAGATGATGAAGAAACTCATAGGCCGACAAGTGATCCTATTCCCTGATGACTTTAGTTATGAGTTCTGGTCGGAACACTTCGGCAGTAAGTTCAAGGTGGATGACAGCTTCACACACCGCGACATCAACCAGTATTTGATAGACTTCATCCATAGTCAGCAAGTGCCGTAAGCCGTAATGAGGGTGCGGAGAGAGATAAAGGGCTTGCCCTTGATATAGCCCACTATAACTACGAGCTTCGCTTTCGTAGTTGTGGGCTCTTCCGAGGGACTCAGGGCTTTGCCCTAAGAACCCACCAAGGGCTACTTGCCCTATGGAACCTCGCAAGGGGGTGACCCTCCCCCTTGACCGCCCCGCTCAGTGGCATCTGCCCCTGAGAACCCTGAGCAGGAAGTGACTCTCTCCCTGCACCCACCAATCAGGGTTAACACCCCGATACCTCTTTAGGGATAATAGTACACGAGTATAAATCTATAAAATAGAGAATTCTATGCTAAAAATTTCTAAAGCATCTGAGCATATCAAGCCGTGCAACATTGCTCAGTGCGAACGACATAACAGACGTGACGAGGATTATATCAAGTCACTCGACCCAGCACGGATATATGTACGTCTTGAATTGACCCACAACAACGAAATGTATATCGCACCTGGCATGGAGGATGTTACCCTTCAGCAGCACTACGACTATTTGAAGGCATTGGTTAAGGAAAAAACTGGCAGGGCCATGCAGGAGAAGGATGTGGAGTATAAGGACAAGAATGGTAAAACGAGAGTTCGTAAGGGCAGCAGTCCTATTCGTGAGGGTGTAGTAAACATCAAGCCTGACACCAAAATGGACGATTTGTTGAACTATGTCAATCGAGTGCATGAGAAATGGGGCATCAGAGCCATCCAGATACACATGCACAAGGACGAAGGGCATTTTGAGAATCCTGAGGATAAGTCGACATGGCAGCCAAACCTTCATGCGCATATCATTTGGGACTGGATAGACCACCAGACTGGCAAATCCTTCAAACTGAATGCCGAAGACATGTCCCAAATTCAGGATATGGTTGCAGAGACCTTGGAGATGGAGAGAGGTAAGTGCAAAGAAGAAACAGGTGCCGTACATTTGGAACGGGCTGATTTCATCTTAACTAATCAGAGGAAGCAGAGTGCCGAACTTGACAACGAGATTGCCGAGAAGCGAGATAGACTGAATACTGAGAACGGCAATGCCATCGTTTCTGGAGTGGCCAACCTTTTTGGTAAGGGCAAGTATGCTGATATGGAGAAGGAGAACAAAAGGCTGAAAGAGGAACTGCCGAAGCAAAAAGCAGCCATGCAGCGTCAATATCAAAAGGCTTTAGATGCTGAACGCAACCACCATACCCAGCAACTTGCAGAGAAGGATAAGCAAATTGAGGATATGCAGGGCAAGTATAAGGGTGAGGTATTCCGCCATCAGCAGGATAATCAAGAGAAAGACAGGATTATCCGTTTAAAGGATAGCGTCATCAATGATTATCGCGAACGGCTCGGTCATTATCTGTCAACCCTTTCAGATCTATTAAGAGGTGCTGTTAAGGCTGTTATTGATTACATTCAGTCTGGCTATCGTAGTTTCAGCTATCGTCAGGAGTGCGATGTCAAACGCTACATGAATAGCCAGCCCGATAAGGAGATAGCTGCTGGCACGGTACTTAATGCTTCACTTCCCTTCTTAAAATCTGATGAGTGTGAGCGAGTAAAAGGACAGCTCTCATACATCGTTCAGGAGATAAAGGAAGAATGCCAACAAAGCCGAAGCCGCGGATTTCATATTTAATTCTCCACTCAAAATGGACGGTTGATAGTAAACCTTTAACTGCCCGTCGAATAGAACTGCCTACTTTCTAAGATTTGTGTTCATTGTTTGGCAATAAAATTGGCTTTATATCGTTCTTTTAAAAGAAAGCTACTGACGTGGTGTATGCCGTCAGCAACTTTGAGAAGGCTCTTTATCGTGTTGCAGCGCGATGTGAGCTAGTTCGATCAGGATAAAAGTCAATTATCCCCAATCTGTTTGATTGTATCTTGGACGACGACCACGGTGGCTATCCTTGTAATCTTGGATGGCTGCCGTTTCCCATGCGACAGCAGAATCTCTGTTTACAGCACGACCAATCTGAACCATTTCCGCAAATTTCTTGCCATCTTGGACGTGTTCTGCCTCACGCCTTTCAAGGTCGTTTGTTATCCCAATATACAAGGTGTTACCAGAACTATCCCTTAGTTCATATTTTCTTGTATCTCTGGCCATAATCTTTCGCCTTTAATCGTTAAACGATGTGAACTAACACGTATCTTCAGTTTTTCATGGGGAAGAATCTACAAAAGCCCATTCACGTTATCCTCAAAACAGATATTGTAGGTTCGTGAGTGCCTAATACACCATTGAACATGGTGCAAAGGGCGTGCCAATATCAGAAATATGCCAAAGTGTCATAAGAATTGACAATCTTGCCTGTTTAGGTTGATGTGCACTTATCAAACAAAATACGGGCTATGTAAAGAATACTAAATTTCGAGGACGTTCGAAACCGAATGTCTTCGTTTCTCTTTGGTATGATAATGATGATTTCTATTTCGCAAATGCCGTCTTTAGATAATAGACTTTGGTGTCAGGGTCAATGTGGTAATGGATATACCATGTTCTTCCGTCGTCAGCAAAGATGGTAGAAGATTTAGTGTCAGAATCCTTATCAATCAATATAGCTTTCCCTATCATTAGGGGCAAATCCCACAAATTATTCAATTCGGATTCCCCGTTTCCTGATGACAATTTCATGTTATTCCATGAACAATGACGGAAAGCATGCATAAGCCCTCCGTCAAAGTCGTAACCATTCTTATCATTAGGAAGAATATGTCGGAATAAGTCCAAACGAAAAAGCTTGTTACAGAGTTTACCGTCACTATCTCGCAGCAGAAAATAGCAGTAGGCTTTATCAATGAGATATTGCTGATATTCATTGATGTCTCCGATTTTGTCATATTCTGAAACACTATATAGTGCAGTGATAACATCCTTAGCATCTTTCGTTCCAAATAAATCTGGGCAATTGTAAAGTGCTTGTGGCAAGAATTCTGTGAGGTAGCGATAAAATGCCAGGAAAGGAATCATATACACGATCTGCTTATTGCCAATGTCAAAACTATAACAAATAGTTATTGCTGGCATCCATCCAAAAGCAGTTGCATTTGGAAGGCTATACTTCGTATTCCTTTCCCGTTGATTCTCCCGATCATAATTATCAGAGTGATTTATTTCACAAACTCGATGTCGAAGAAACTCTTTGATTTCTAAATATTCGTCAGTTGGTAACATATTCATTCTCTTATGATGAAGAATAAGGACGTATCTTTCTGATATGCCTTCGAAGATATTTATTTGATTACCACTTTTACACTTCTTTCACCAATCTTTATGATTGCAATGCTACCAGATTGCAGATTTGTATGGATATTAGCATAACCATTGTGACTAATTGTTGAGCCAACTCGTAGGCCATTAGCTCCATAGACATTGACAGAAGTTCCTTCATCTGCGCCTGTAATTGTAATATTTCCGTTTTCAACTTGGACTAATACGGCATTGGCCCGAATTTGTGCTAAGTCGTTACTAAGACCTTCGGATTTTGGCTCTACATCTATCCAACAAAGTGTAGCTGTTGCTACGTCTGAGTCTTCGTAACCGTTTTTAGTCGCATATACACTAATGTTATAGGTTACATCAAGAATAATCTCATTGCTACTATATGAAGTTATGTCTTTATCAGTTATATTTGATTTGCATATAGCACCTTCAGTTTCGCATTTAAATATGAGTTTTCCATTGGAATAACTAATGGTGGGTTTCGAACATTTCAAATTGGATGTGTCTTCTCCGAGTGAAGGATCTTCAATTATTTGAAAAAACTCTTTCCACCCATCAGTAGATTGATATTTCCCTAAAGTCCCTACAGGAATATATAGTTTACAATTGACATATACCGTGTTCCAGAATTTATTTCTTGGTTTCGGGTCAATAATATTTGAAAATATGGTCTCAAGTCCTTCGCTAATAGGAAGATTTTGCCCAGTGATGTTACGCCCTAAAGTGATTGACTTTAGGCCGATATACCCCCAACCTAATATATTTGAACCATATACTTCTCTTCCAATATAAACCTTAGAAGGTCGCATGTCATTGTTATACACATCAACGTATAAAGATGTACTAGAATCCTCGATAATCTCTTCTGTAATACTAGAGACCCCATAAAAAGCGTAAGACTCGATAGTTTCAACATTACTTGGAATTATGAGTTTTGTCAATGAGTTACAGTCCTTGAAAGAGTAATATTTAATTCTTCTTACACCAGAAGGTATGCTGATGCTATTTAAGTTAATACATCCATTAAATAGGGCTTGGCCTATTTCTTCTATTTTGTTTGATAAAATGCACGATACTAAATCTTTGCATAAACTAAATGCTGAGTCACCAATTCGTTCTACACTATTTGGAATAATAATACTGATAATGCTACTGCCACTGAAAGCAGATTTGCCTATAGTTATCAAATTGTTGGGCAAATTAATGGATGTTATTTTGCAGCCCTGAAAAGAACTTTCTTCAATAGATGTGACAGAGTTGGGTATGGAAATGCTTGTAATGTCGCAGCCGTAAAATGCTTTTTTGCCTATTGTTGTTACATCTAATTCCTTTGTGTTATATGTGACTTTAGAAGGAATGACAATGTCGCCAGAATATCCTCCTCCTTCCCAAGTTTTTCCTGTCACATAGGCTGTCATAGTAGAACTATTTAAACCATAATAGATTCCATTTACTTCAAAATCATAAGCAAATCCACTCTGACATGTTAATAGTGTAAGGATGAAAAATGTAATTGATAGATTTTTTTGTTTCATTTTTGAATAAATAATTTGATTTGACTTTAATTCATAATTGTTTGTTGGAATCATTTCACTTGGTAAGCCTACAAATTCTGGGTATAGAAACAGCGCAGCTCCACCATATTCCCGATTAGGCTTTGCACGGCCTCAACATCCTATGGAGAAGACTACGCTGTAAGGCGTAGCTTCTAGGATGTTGTTTCGCTCGTTTATCCATTTCTGAGGTGCAAATTCAATCGGGAATCGAGCATCTAAAGTTTGTGCCTCTTACGAAACACAGTTGCAAAGATACATATTTTCTACGAATTGGAACACAGAAATGCCAAATATTTGCCTATTCACCTATTTAATTAGATATAAATTGGCGTAATTTGGGCCAATTTGTTTCCTTTTTGCCCAAAAAGTTGTAATTTTGCAGACTGATAGATCAAAATAGAACAGATTAGAATTAATCATCGTTAAGATATGAAGTTAGAAACTCTGATTGCAGAATGTACTGCATATGATTTTAAGTCGATGCTGGAAGAAAAGAAGCCCAAAAGTTGGTTGAAAAGTGTGAGCGCATTTTCTAATGGTTTGGGTGGCTCGCTTTTCTTCGGCGTTGATAATGACCGTTCGATAAATGGTCTTGAAAATGTGCAGCATGTTTGTGAAGCAATTAGCAGTAAGATTCGGGATTATATGGATCCTCTTCCTGAGGTTGAAATGATTCCGCAGGAAATAGACGGATTGAATATTCTGCAATTAAAAGTTAACGCCGGTCATTATACTCCGTATTATTATGTGGGTGATGGCCAGAGAATGGCATTTGTCCGTAATGGTGATGAGAGTATACCTGCAACAGCAGAGCAGATGGTACGCTTAGTGCTGAAAGGTTCCAATAAAACATACGATTCACTTCATACAGATTATAAGGCAGAGGACTATTCTTTTACGATATTGGCCAACACGTTCAAAACACGTACAAACCAAGAATGGGACAAGAAGTATCTCCTATCGTTCGGGCTTGTTAATAATGCTGGTAATCTTACAAATGCTGGTGCACTGTTTGCTGATGATTGTAGTCTTAACCAATCCAGATTGTATTGTACACGTTGGAATGGTATTGAGAAGAGTGATGCTATAAACGATTCTGAATTCAAGGGCAACATCCTTTTGTTGCTTCGTGAAGCCATGAACTTTGTTAAGTCAAATACGAAGAGAGGCTGGGAGAAATTACCTGATGGAAGAAAGAATAAACCAGAATACGCAGAAAGAGCTGTGCTTGAGGCATTAGTAAATCATTTCATTCACCGCGACTATACGGTAATGGGTGGTGAGGTGCATTTGGACATCTATGATGACAGACTGGCAATAACCTCTCCTGGTGGTATGTATAGTGGACAGCAAGTACAAGACCTGCCTATTGAGGAAATCTCATCGGATAGAAGAAATCCTATACTTGCTGATGTGATGGCTCAACTGGATTACATGGAAAAGCGAGGCAGCGGATTGAAACGTATCTGTAATGAGACAAAGGCTTTGGATGGTTATAGGGATGAACTGAAACCTGTATTCAGGTCAACTGCAAGCCAGTTTATTACTATCATATACTCAATGGAGTATAATGTCACTAAGCAGTCACTAAGTATTCACCAAGTTGGGACAAAGCAAGGATTAAGTTGGGAGCAAGTTGGGACTAAGTTGGGACTAAGTTGGGAGGATGTTGAAAAGCTATTCAAAACTCTTCAACAACCATCTCTTATGAGTGAATTGAAGGACTTGTATGGATGGAGAAATACAACAAAATTCAGGGAAAAATATGTAAACCCACTTATGGCCGAAAATCTCGTAGATATGACTATTCCCAATAAGCCGACAAGCCCAAACCAAAAATACTATCTGACGGAATTTGGTAAAGAATTACTGGCAAATGAAATGAATAAGAAACAAGCAGATGGTGTATCAGGGGAAAGAGTGAATCGTCTGATAAAGGAATTTGCAGAAGCCTTACCTCAGTTCGCAATAAGACTACCAGTTATGGAGGAACAGTATCATTCTACACTTCCCATAGAAGATGTGCGTTGCTTCCCATCTTCATACAAAATGAAAAAAGATATGTTCCGAGACAATGGCGCTTGGATCTATGAAGTCCCAGAATTGTACTTACACGAAATACGAGGAAACATCTGGCAGCATTATAATGTACAATTCTTAATGCATCGTGCAGAAGCAAGCTATCAGATTCGTTTCTCTGAAATCAAAAATGCTTTCAAGTCTTTAGGGGTGGATGGAAGATTTGCTGTCATTACCAGTATCTTCTTAGGTACATACGATGAACTATATGGAGGTGATGTCGCATTAAAAGAGACAGAATTCGGCTATCAGTATGGAGAGACACCAATATATTGGATCCCTTGGCACGAGGCTCAACTTATTGTTATGCGGAAAGATTTGCTTCCAAGATGTGAGGACAAGATATATGAAGGTCCAAATACTGAATACAAACTAATCAATGAGCAATATCTGCTATATTCAAACATCTTCAATATGAAAGAAGAAGGAGATGGCGTTGGTTTAGCAGTGATGCGTGATATTAAGTTTTACTATCCTGATGATAAAGATTTCCACTATGTAAGGCTTGGCGTGGATAGAATGGAGCATGTGGAAAGTGCATTGGGAAAGATAAAGAGGATGGGATGAAACTTTGTGATAAATGAAATTTGTTGAGATTATAGCGTCTGTTGGATGGGGAAGAGAGATATGCAGGTTCTTTCTGAAGAATGGAATTTGCAAGGGTTTAGTGTAGGTGTATAACAAACTAAGTGTCATTTCAAAGGCCAAAGTGGACTATTTTCATTTCTAGAAGAGTACACCATACAATGTTATTATTCATATGAACTTGATATTAATGATTGTGTGAAGTGTTTTCTGGAGTACCGAGAAATAAAACCTTATCCTTTGGTGGACTATGTATTTAGGTAATATAGATTGTAAGGTAAACAGATTTGTATAATATAGCAATGCTCATTCGGGAAAGACTACAGAACTGAAGAAACTATGTTATGACCTTGAGCGGAACGGAATGTATGTGCTAATCTTAGCCCGATTAACCGATTTTTCATTGGTCGTAGAAAACGATAAACGATCATCAATGCCCTTCGTTGCTACTTGGAAACCTATTTTTAGTTAAAAATAGAAGGAGTAATATTGTTAATTGACAATTTTTTTGTATTTTTGCACATTAATATAACCGAAGTGGTGCAAAGTAGACACTATGTATTGAAAAGATGATGATAATAGAAAAGGTAGATAGGGAAAAAGCGGCAGACTTTATGATTGTGTCGGTGACGAAAGTGGAAACTGACGCAATAGATAGTTTGTTGCAGCCTATTAGTCCGCAAGGAGAAATGGAAACAGAGGTGGAAGGCCACAAATATAAACTTGGGAAGATAGGAGAGTATAACGTGGTATGCTGCCGTTGTGAGACACCAGGAACAATAGGATCAAACTCAGCAACGCTTACGATAGCTGCTGCACTGCAAGACTGGCCGAACGTGAAGGGAGTTTTTATGCCAGGAATCTGCTACGGACTGAAGAAAGAAGGCGACGATGCTCAGCGTATAGGGGATGTGGTAGCCTCGGAAAAGGTGTTTGCATATGAGTGGCAGGAGAAGGGTAAAGAGGTGAAAATCACAAAGAATAAAGACACCATATTCAATGCTGACAAAAACATGGTATATGCATTTGAACAGGCAAATGCTGTATGGAACCAGCAGAATCTGCTGGGTGAAGAGACAAGGGCATATAAAGGTTCCTACGTGGCGGGGAACACCAGATATTTGGCAGAAGCGCCAATCAAAGAACTCAGCGAAGTATTCCCCCAAGCATTAGCAGGCGATATGGAAGGACACGGACTTGCGGCAGCCTGTCAGAAATATAAGAAACCATGGCTATTGATGAAAGGGGTAAGCGATTTTGGTAAACGTGAAGAGGATAACAATGAACGACAAAAAGATGCTGCAACAGCATCGGCAAAGGCACTTCTGAATATTCTTAACGACAAGGAGTCGGATCATATAAGGGCTATTGCTCCAGAAGGTTCGGTGAACTATTTTTACCACGGGATTAAGTACAAAATTAACAATATCTTTTTCAGGCAGTATATGCCAGAAGTGGAGGAATATTATATAGAGAGGAAAATAGACAAGACGCTGGAATTACTAATTAAGACGGGATGCATTTGGGTATACGGACAATCAGGCATGGGGAAATCGACTTCAATCAGCCGAGCTCTGATGAAAAGTGGTATAAAATACGAGTTGTGTGACCTGACCAGCTTCTCCCATTCGCCAATAGAAGATATCTTCAAATCGATATACGAGAAGATTTGTATGGGAAGAAAAGATATACCAGATCCGAACTTGCAAACACAAGAGCAGATAACAGAAGGTATTTTCGGAGTGGTGAGAAAGCACTATCCAAACAGTGCACTTTACGTATTGATAGAAGAAATACCATTTAATTTCGATTCTGACCAGTTTATGTATTTCTTCGAGGCCCTGAACGCCCTCATCATATCGAGCAAATTGAAGTTGGGAAACAGCCGACTTGAGTTCGTGTTGTCGACCATAGAATCTCCAGAACCCCGACTGGCACAGTGGCAGCAGAAGATAAAACAAATGGTGAGGTTTATAGAGATGAAGCGATGGACGATGGAAGAATGTTTAAAGCTGACAACACTATTGAGCAGCATAACCGACCTGAAATGGACTGATGCATACAAGAAAGAGACTTTTATTGAAGAAATGGGTTATTCGCCAGCCCTAATTAAGAAATCGCTGAATGATATTGTGTCCATGGGGTTGGAAACAGTTGAAAAGGAAATGGTGGAATTAGTAAAGATGCTTTAGAATGGAGAGATACTTACAGTCATATACAATAGTGCCGAAAGAACTCTATGTGGAGAGGATGGCAGACAAACAAATCGTAAACATCATTAACGATATGGGTAGGCCAGGGTACGTGCTTGTGGCCAGGCAGATGGGAAAAACTAACCTGCTTTTGCATGCAAAGCAAAAGATGGAAGATGACAGAAACATATTTGTGTATCTTGACTTCTCGTCGATACCTGTATATGATGACAGGTCTTTTTTTGAACTGCTCATAAACAAGACAATAGAATGTCGTGAGCATGTTTTATCGGAAGCAGCAGATAAGGTGACTAAGCTAAGAAGTGAACGAATCTATGACTCAATAAACAGATACACGGCAGAGCTTCTGATACTATTGGAGTATGTAGATAAGATAGTATTTGTACTGGATGAAATAGAAACGCTAACACGGAATAAGTATTCGGACAGCATCTTTTCGCAAATAAGGAGCGACTATTTCCAACGAGTGAACTATCCTGACTTATATAAAGTGACCTATATTCTGTCGGGTGTGTTCGAGCCAAAGGATTTGATAAAAGACCCTAATGTGTCACCTTTCAATATTGGTGAGAAGGTATATCTCCGCTCTTTTAACAGAAAAGAAATGTGCTCTTTTATAGAGAAAGCCAATCTGCCATTTACGGAAGATGTAAAAGACCGTATATATTATTGGACCAAAGGCCATCCTCGTATGCTAAACGACCTGTGTCATGAGTTGCAGTATACAGAAAACGCGACAGTGGACGATGTGGACGAAGTGGTTGGCCACAGTTACCTTGCAGCCTTCGACAAGGCACCAGTGGATGGAATCCGCAGGATTTTGGAAACCGACTCCTTTTTACGGAAATCGGTTATACAGCTTGTCTATTCGCCTAAAGATTTGTCAATAGATGCAAAGCAGAAATTGTATCTTGCGGGAATTGGCGACTATGATGGCACAGCATTTGAGTTTAAGAACCCTATTATTAAGGCCGCCTTACCTATAGATTGGCTAAAGGGACTTGACGAGCAGAAACGTGATGTGCTAAAATTGGCATCGGAACAGATATATTTCCAGAAGAAATACAATGATGCCATTGAACTATTGAAGAAGTATGTGGCTCAGGGAGATGCGAATGCGGAACAATTGAACGAAGCCTATTATAACCTTGGCCTTTGTTATTTCCGCAAGTACGAGACAGAAGAGAGTCTGCGATATCTGGAAAAAATTAACCCAAAAGTAGGATCCGAAGGGGTTGAGATAGTGATGCAGAGCTACCTAATAAAAGGCTATAACTACAACAATATGAGAATGCCAAAAGAATGCATAGAATCGTATGATAAGATTATTTCACGGAAACGAGAAGTAAACAAGGATTTGTATGCAAAGGCCTATATAGGGAAGGTGGATGCTTTGGTGAGTGGTAGTATAGAGGAAGTAGAACATGCTCGGAAACTGATGTTGGCATTCATCGACAAGGCTGATACGGACTATTACTATGGCTATCGTTCGATTTCATATTACGAACTATGTGCTATTGAGGAAAGACTTAATAACAATAGTAAAGCTTCAGAGTATCTGGATACAGCCATACAATATGCGGAGCTTAGTGAGATGCCTACGCTGCTATATTATAAGCTGATGTTGGAAGAAGATGACAAGCAGAAGAAACAAACGATAGACAAACTACTGTCATATTTGAGAAGCTATGATAAGAAACCAGAGATAGAGGATTTTGACCAAATGCTCACGCTGAACTATTATACATTAGCATGTATCATGTCGGACATCATACTTTTTCATGAAGACTATATTGAAAAGTTTGAACCATTCCTGAAATGGTTTAATAACTCGAAGGAGGCAGCATATAATTCAATAGTAAAGCATCTGCGTAATTTCGATGATACACATGCACTGCCTTTTGCTCAGAAGATACTGAAGTTAAGCGAAGATGGATGGAAGTTTGGCTCGGACCACATATTTAATGCACTGTCGGTTATATATAAATATAAGCCAAACATCAAAAATGCTTTGACTCTTTATGACTATATAGAGAAGAACAACTATACGGACAGCCGTGAGGAGGTGGCAAGGGCACTGATGAGTGTGGTAAAGGAGTTTATAGAAACAGGGAAGTTAGATAAGGCCCAGAGTGTGGTTAATTTCTACAGGACCCAGTTCACAGACCAAAGAGACAGTTATATCAATGCACTATCAGTGGTTAATGACTATTATGATGCAGTTATCCAGATAGAAAGAGGCGATTTGGAGAAAGCTCGTGAATATACAGACCGGTTTGTGAGAAAAGAAGCAAGCATGACAGACGAAGATTTTGGCCTGATCAGGCCTTTGGGCAGGGATGGCGTTCAGCAGTTGTGTGAGGATGTTAAAGCCGGTCTTAACAGACTTGAATTGAGCGTGGAATATAGGAAGCCTATAGTCAAGGAGGCTACTTTTGGACGAAATGAGATGGTGAGAGCCGTTTATTATTCAGACGGGCACGAGGTGACGACGAAGTTTAAGAAGGTACAGGGGGACTATGAGAAGAAATTGTGCAAGGTAGAGAAGATTTGAGGTTGTAACACAAGAAAATGAATGTTAATAAGTTGTCCATTGGTGTTTAGGATAGTTTGTAAAACCTTGTTGTAGGGGCTAGGTGGTGTAAAAGTGGTGCATTTGAGATATGAGAAAATTGGCAAGTAATTGATAATCAATTACTTGCCAATTGTTCTTGGTGATCCCGTTGGGATTCAAACCCAAGACCTTCAGAACCGGAATCTGTCATTCAATTTCTTTGAGTATCCCTTTGTTTATGGGCATCTTCGGCATTCCTCAAAAACGCATTTGCGCCGATTTTGCGCCGATTCGGCTTGTTAATACTCTCTTGTCGGTTGCAAAGATACGAATAAGCGAGCAAAAAGCCAAATTAATTATGGACTTCTTCGGGTGAGAGTGCTTCAAATGAGCACAAATTTGGAAGATTGTGCAGTCAATTTGGAAAATTTTCCATAAAATCTTCACTTTTCTAGATAAAAACACTACCTTTGCACCATCAAAGCACTGATTTATGGAAAAAAATGCCCTATTGAACCACGAAGTCGTTATGGCTTCTTCTGACAAGACCACCAACAACTTCATTTCAAAAATGAAGAAGGAAGGGCGTCTTATCAAGATTGCCGCGAAGATTTACACCACAAATCTCAACGACACTCCGGAGAATATCATCCGCAGGAATCTCTTTTTCATCCTTGGAGAGCTGTTCCCCGATGCCGTCATGAGTCATCGTAGTGCTTTCGAATGTCGTCCCACAAGTGACGGACACATATATCTTACTTACGGCTATACGAAAAAGATATCATTGCCAGGTATTACCGTTCACCTGTTAGAAGGTCATAAGGCATTATCAGTGGATTATCCTTTCATGGGAGGTCTGCACATGTCTTGCAGTGCCAGGGCCTATCTTGAAAATCTTCAGACCGGCTATAGCCGCGATGGCATTTCCAAGTGTCTACCACAGGATGTTATCGAAGAAAAATTGGATAAAGTTTTGCAGACCAACGGTGAAGATGAATTGAACAAGTTGCGAGACACAGCTCGCGAGATAGCCAGACAACTCGATATGTATGATGAGTTCAAGAAACTGGATTCCATCATTGGGGCCATCCTTTCCACTAAGCCCTCGAAGATTCTTACTTCCTCGGTTGCTGAAGCCCGTGCATTGGGGGAACCGTTCGACAGTCAACGACTGAAGCTTTTCAGCATTCTGATGGCTGCACTCAACGAGCGTGAGTTCGAGAATTTCCAAGAGCCAAACGAGACGGATGCTGCCTATAATAACTTTGCTTTCTTTGAGAGCTATTTCTCCAACTATATCGAAGGAACTGAGTTCGAGGTGGACGATGCCCGCAAGATTATCGAGACCCGTACTCCCATGCCAGCCAGAAATGCTGACAGCCACGACGTGCTTGGTACATACTACATCGTTTCTAATCGCAAAGAGATGGCTGTCACGCCCACCTCTCCAGATCATCTGATCGACATTCTCCAGCATCGTCATCGCATTATGATGTCCGCCCGTCCAGAGGCCAATCCCGGCATGTTCAAAACACAGAACAACCGTGCAGGAGAGACACATTTTGTAGATTACCAACAGGTACGTGGCACTCTCAAGAAAGGTTTTGAGATTTATAGTGTTTTGCGCCATCCCTTTGCTCGCGCTCTTTTCATGCTCTTTATGATTAGCGAGGTTCACCCGTTTTCTGACGGCAACGGACGTGTATCCCGTATCATGATGAACGCAGAGTTAACTGCTGCAGGACAGTCGAAAATCATCATCCCAACCGTTTTCCGCACCGATTACCTCAGTGCATTGCGTCAACTAACCAGGAAGGACAACCCTGAGAAACTGATCAATGCCATCCAGCGTGTCCGTCTATTCAGCTATAACCTGCGGGGAGATAACTTCGAGCAGATGCGCGACTACATGGAACGCTGCAATGCCTTCAAGGAAGAGGACGAGTATATACTTCGGTTTTAGTTTTCTTTAAGGTGTCACTAAATGTAAAGAGACATCATGGATGGAGTTGATAATGAAAGTCGCATAAGTCGCTTGGAGTCTGAAATCAGGTATCTGAAAGGGTTGCTTGACGAGAACGGAATTGCATACGACTATGAGACATACGTCGATAGTTCCAAGAAGGAGGAACCTGTTCAGATAGAATTTCCTGTGCTGACGGCCGAGCATGCTATACAGTTCTATTCTTACTTTCGAGGGCGCAAGGATGTGTATGTGAAGCGGGCGGCAAAGAAAGGATATTATACGCAATGTAATAATTTCTGGAAATATGGGGTGTGTCCCAAAGCGAGTGGGGAGAAAGTGAAGTGCCAGGAATGTCCGGCAAAGGATTATACAGAGCTGAAGGTGTCAGCAATCTTGGAACATCTCAATGGCAGAAAGGAAGATTGCACCGATGTAATCGGTTTATATCCACTTTTTCCAGATGGAACATGTTGGT
>Ga0310697_10002529_pt1 | contig 19257 bp, 15 predicted proteins | sample 172DNAGHGlowgp2_FD_203883 | JGI IMG/M metagenome (GOLD analysis project Ga0310697, IMG submission 203883) | Sheep rumen microbial communities from Palmerston North, Manawatu-Wanganui, New Zealand - 1728 DNA GHGlow gp2 (v2) (version 2) | ecosystem: Host-associated > Mammals > Digestive system >... | reverse complement strand
ATTTCGGTGCATGAGCAAAGTTATCACAAAGAAAGACCTGAACGACGACCAGACCGCCGCGCTGGAGTTCATGGAGGCTTTCATCAAGGGGCCAAACCACCAGATGCTGCTGACCGGGCCGGCAGGAACCGGCAAGACAGCCCTCCTGAATGTGCTGCTGTCCGAATACAAAGGCAACAAGAATTTTCCGATCGTCTGCACCGCCCCGACCAACAAGGCGGTCTCCGTAATATCGGCATCAACGGGCAAGACATACAATAAGACAATTTGCGCACTCCTCGGCCTGGTCCTCGTCGACACCGGCCACGGGAAGCCAATCCTCAAACAGCAGGGCGAGTGCTCCATCCAGCAGTATAGCCTCGTCGTAATCGACGAAGCGTCAATGCTCGACGAGAAGATGATTGATAAGATCCAGCAGGCGCTCACCGCCCACCCCAAGACAAAGATTATCTATGTGGGTGACCGCTGCCAGCTTCCGCCGGTCTCTGACCAGATCCGCGGCATCCCGGAATCCTACATCTTCCAGCTCCCGTTGCAGGTAAACCTTACGAAGGTAATGCGCGTTGCGGACGCAAACCCCATTCTCGAAGTCGTTACGAAAATCAGGGAAGACCAGAAATCCCCGGTCGATCTCTTCGAACACAAGACTGTCCTCACCGAGGATGGCCGCGGAATTGAGTTCATGACTAACGGGAACGAGTTCCTCGAAAAGATACTTGCCGCCTTCGACTCCGACGAATACAAGGAAAACAGTTCCTACGCTGCCGTGCTTGCCTATACGAACGAGATGGTTCGCATGGTAAACGCCGAAGTCCGCAAGCACATCTACGGCGAAAACGCGGAAGCCTACATGAAAGGCGAGGAACTGCGTATCGCCAGTCCGTATTTCGTCGAAAATCCCAACGGGAAAGGAAACCGCGCCGTCTATAACACGGAAGACCGTGTGAAGGTCGATTCCGCCACCCCGATGCTCGACCCGGTTTTTGGCCTCCCCTGCTACAAGGTCCGCGTCCATGCGACCGAACTTGCATGCCGAACCCAGAGCGCGATTACCGGCTACATCCTGAAGCCGGACACCGAGACGATTGTCCAGTACAATACCCTGCTCGAAGAAAAACGCATGGAAGCCATCGCCAAGGAAAAGGAAACCCGGTTCGGCGGTGCGGCATACTCCAAGAAGGAAGCCTGGGCCGACTACTTCAAGCTCAAGGATTTTTTCATCAATGTTGGATATGTGTATGCACAGACCATCCACACCGCGCAAGGTAGCACTATCACTAATGTTTTCTGTGTCGAGAGCGACATCAACCGCATCCGGCAGGACCACCTGCAGCGGAACAAACTGAAATACACCGCGTTCACCCGTGCGGCCGAAAAACTGACGGTATTGGTATGAGAACCCTGCTTTACATCCCGGCACATGGTCAGAACATTTTCTTCAAGAAGATGCTTGAACGCCTTTCCGCACTTACGGAAAGGCCCGCCGAGTGTATATACACCATCGACCGCCCCCAACCGGGCGAGTTCGAGGAGGCGCAGTCGATTTATGACGAAGTGGCAAAGGTGCGCGACATCAGCTTCGTCTCGCTCCAACGGAGTGACGACTGCCCGGAACGCGTGGGCCACCCGCAGATGAACGCCGGCTCCGAATACTTCCTCACCGGCTACCTACGCAACAAGGCAACCCAGTATGCGTTGGATAACGGTTTTGACGCTGTCGTATTCATCGACGGCGACTGCGTTCCCGAGCCGGACCTGATTGCAGCGCACAACGCAATCCTGAACAGCGACACACCGGTCTCTACTATAGGCCGGCGCCGCGAAATCATCTGGAACATGGAAGACCAGCGCATGGCCAGCCCCGATTCCATTTGCCACTTCTTTGCAGACACCCCGACGCTGATCGAAAACGAGTTCTGGTTCGTCGATAGCGGTGTCGTATGGACCTGCAACTTCGGTCTCAACATTGCTGCAATAAAGGCCCTTCGACAGCTCAACAGCACGCTTTACGGGGTCGATGAGGTGTTCAGCACCGAGTTCCTGGGAACCTGGGGAGGCGAGGACGGCTTCGTTGGCATGGAATGTTACTACAGCGGCATCCCGACCTACGCACTCCCGAACGGGGAGAACGGCATCATACACCAGCCGCATACCCGCCCGCTAAACAAGTATGACCACCCGACATTCATTCCATACCTGGAAGCGATGCGGGAAGACCTGCTGACGCGCATGCACCTAAACAAGATTGACACCCACGCGTATATCCCGCGAATCCAGATGAAACACTAGGAGATGCCATGCAAAGAGAACTTACTGCACTCGAACGCCGCCTTTACAAATTTCTCGACGATGTGGATAGCATCACGGAAGGCGAGCTCACCGCATCGAAATGGGATAAGATCAGGAACTACATGCGCGGCTGCAAGGAAGATTGCAAGACCAGCTACGGCGTCGTAAACAACGGCTATTCTCTGCATATCGAACTCCCGTTCGATGTTGATAAGGCAATGCGTGAGATGCCCGCCAATCAGGCGACAGGCACCTTCGTCGGCAAGGATATTCGCAATGAACCACGATGAAAAGTATAAATACGAGAAGAAACTCTGGCATTTCTTACGGGAATGGCGCCACAAGGTCGGGTTAGCTATCGTTACCTCGGCTTCGGTCCTCGATGCCCTGAAAAAGAAATACGGGTTTACGGAAGACGACTGGCATAAAGCAATCAGGCGGCAGCAACATACCGGAACGCATAACATGTACGCGAATGGGATCGGGTATAAAAAATCCACCCAGATGGATAAGGACAGGGACTTGATGCGGTCGGACAGGAACGACGACGCTGCTTCAATGGACGAAACCCCATGACACCACGAGAAAAACTGGCAAAGCGGATCAAAGATGAGCTAGGAATCGACATCGATCCGGCGACATGGAGAACTACCCATGCCGGATGGCGACTGCGCAGCGCAGGCGCCTGTTCCAGTTCCGTTCGGCGCAAGACAGGTCTCGGCGATATATTGTTTTTCGATCCAGTGAAGGAATACCTACGAAAGGACATCTTTCTGGACATCATGTCCGAGGGCATAGACCTCCATATCTATGCTGAAAAGAAGAAATAATGCAAAAAAGCCGCGTTGCGGCTTTTTTAGTTACCAGAGGCATGCCCTGTCGTGCTTATACCAGGCAACAAATGCCTCGAAAGTTTCCGTTTCGAACTTGAAGCGCTCTTCATCCGCCTTCAGCATGGCCTCGCGCTCTTTCCACCATGGCGGCCCTTCCTCGGCTTTCACAAACTCAATGTAATTATCTACGGTGAGTTCGATTCCGCGGGCCACCATCTTTTCCAGTGTCCCGGTAAAGTTGTTGGGCAGTTCTGATAGAGTTGTCATCGACATTACTTGCTCCATGCTGTAGAGGCTTCGCCGTATAATGTGCCGTCCGACTGGACACTCAGGCCGGAAATGTCGATATCATCATCAACTGCCAGTGTCTGGAGATTGGACGCGACGATTGTTTGGTTACGATTGCTTATTTGGCGACGATCCAGGGCATCGCGCAATATCTGGTTCTCTTGTCTCGCCCGAGCCAGGTCGGTCTCCATCTGCTCGATGTCGGCCCTCGCCTGTGCGGTCTTATGTGCACCCGGCTTGACATTGGCCGGAGTCGACCTGTCAAACAGGCTACGGATTTCCGGTTTTGCCGGGTACATCTGGTTGAAGTAGTTATTCGGGTCATCAAACAGCTGCGAAATGAAGTTCGTGTAAGCCATGTTGATGTATTCCTGCGGACACATACTCATCAAGGTGTAATAATTCTCCGCAATGACAGAAATCCGCTTCTTCTTTGAGAACAGCTGCTGGGAATACATTTTCAGATAGGAGTGGATTTCGGTCACGATGTCAATGGCCCTCGACGGGTCTTCCTTAATGGCCCGGGCAAACTCCGCCAGCATCTTCTCACGCTCTTCCTGCGTAATGCCGTCTCCGGTAAGAAGCGCAGGAACCTTTATAAAGCCGGCCATGCGCCTGTCGAGATAATAACTGGCAAAGCTACCGGCAAGGACCGGCCCGATATATCCGGCGCCGCGGATTTCCACCGATCGGCGGTCGGGAACAGTGTCACCGAGACGGCGTTCCATGTTGTTGAGCGTCTTGGAGTATGCCTCCCATGAACGGGGCGTGGAAAGAACATTCCGATAATACTTGGCCCCTGTCGCCGTGGCAACCGCGGACGAATTAGACAGCTGGTGAAGATAATCCGGGTATTTCGTGATAAAGTCAATCACGGCCTGGTTGTACTTGCCCGGAATTGCGACATTCTTTAACCAGTATTCGGTGTCGCACTTCAGTTCGGCGACGAAGAAACGGTTGGACTGGGCGAGGTCAAACGGGATAACATCGTAGAATGTCCCCTCCTCCGGGTTAGCGGCACAGATGACGCGGGAACCCTCCGGGAGCTTCAAGTCTGCTATAGACTGGGTAAGCACCAGGCCCATGCAACCGCGCAATATGGAATTTTGCCCGCAACGGTTAATTTCGTCCATACAGAGGATGGTCTTCTCCGTGGCGGAATACCATGGCGGGGGATTGTTTACCGTCACCCCCTCCACGACGCTATTGCGGCCGAGAAGATCGCCGATGTCAAGCATTTCAGCACAGTTCTTGTAGTAAAAGCGGGTGTTCTGCTTACGCGCCCACGAATGAATAAACGCGGACTTGCCTATGCCGGCAGGCCCGAGCAATAGAACTGTAACTTCTGGCGGTATGTCCAAAAGGGCATCATCCAGTTCGGAAAATGTGATCTGCTCAATCATAGGCAGAAATATAGCAAAATTTTATTGCAGGCAGTCTTCTTTATAACGGCGCGGCTGTCGTGAGAACGCTAACCGCTTTTCGTGAGACAAAATTTAATTGAATTACAAAACCGTTTGAACGGTTATTGAGGTTTCCTTGAATCGGCTATAAATTTACGAATTTTACTGGTCCCGTTCGCTCTAGGCCCAAGAGGGCCTAGGCTCACTGGGAATCCTTGACGAGGCGAACCGAGTACTGGTTGACCTTGTTGCTGTCGCCCGAACCCATGCTTGCGCCTGATCTATTGAAGGTCCGGTAGTACGCGCGACTACTATTGTTCTCTGTGGCCGTCCAAAAGTTAGTGTAGTCGCCAAGACCGTCGGAACTGCCACTGTAGCCGCCCGCAGGGAGCGCGGAAAAACCGTAATCATCAGTACCGGCACTCGATGACCAGTCTGTCGTGGACTTGAGCTTTGTACCCGCAACAGATGTACCGCCAACAGCCGTGGCAAGTGCATCCCATTCAGCGGTGGTCGAAACATGCCAGCCAGGAATCAAAGAGGACTTGTTGTCTTCAAGATACTTGACAGCAATCCAGTTGTAAAGGATGCCATATTTACCGTATGACGAGGAGTTATTGTCGTAGTAATTTCCGCGAGGTTCGCTGCCAGATGTTCCGCTTTGGCCGAAAGCCAAGCCACTGAACTTTAAGTCAAGATTTTCTGCAAGCCATTCCTTGCCGCCAATGACAACAGTACGGTAAGTACGCCCGCCGATAGTATTGCCCGCCGGGGTAAAGAAAGTAACTTGTCCAAGGCCCTTATCCGAAAAGTTATCACCAGCGGACAAAATAGCATAGTTGTAATAAAAAGTTGCACCGCGAGTCTGAAAATAATTCGTCAGGTCAAAACCGATATAACCATTGGCGTCAACGACAACCATCTTGTTAATCGGCACAATGGTCACAACATTGTCAGCTTCAAAGCCACCGCTAATCAATGAAATCAGGTCCGGGCAATCGTCCAATGCACTCCCGGCAGGCACGACAACGCCCTTGTTGCTTATTGCTTGCAATATATTGGACTTCACGCCCTGCAACCTTGTAATTTCGCTTGCAATACTCATTATTCCTCCTATAGTGCAGCCAAGAGAGTTTCGATGTCGCCAAGGGCGGCGTTTACATCGTCCTTGCTGGCCATGATGCGCCCTATTTTGGCGACTTCCCATTTGGTGGAGTCCCACGGACCGGCGGGGGTATTCTCGGAGCCGATATCAGCCTTGGCGCGGTAAAGCACACCGGAATGATACCTCAAGGCACCTTCGACATAGTACCCGTTTTCGCTATACTCATCTTCGATGTCAGCCGTTCCGGCGATTTCAGCCGAGTCGAGACGCTTGGAACTGCCCGAAATGCTGAAAACGCCTTCGTAGTGGTTTTCGCGTGCGGCGGCAAGAGTCACCGGGGAAAGTTGCCCGGTCTTTTCGCCTTCGAATGCTTTGTTACTGTTAGCCATAGTCACCTCTTATGCAAGTAAAGTCGTGCCAAGGTTCGCTTTGCAGAGCAGCGCCCTGAAGGACGCCGTAATGCTCATTGCCCCTTGATTGGTTTTAAGTTTCAGATCGACGCTGCGCTGTGCAGGCGTACTCAGTTCCGGGGGAATGATAGTGCCCGAATTAAAATTGATTTTATTCATTTTCGTCCTCCAGGATAAGGAATTTGTCGCTTTCGAGCTTCAAGAGCTTGCCGTCCTCAAGTTCGAGGAATTTTTCTTTAGAGAGCTGCGTAAACGGGATTTTCTCGGCTTCAAGCAGTTCCCCGATACAGTATTCTTCAATCGGCCCATCGACGATGATTACATCCTCCCCTGCCGAAGACGCGAACGGGCTAGTCCCGGCACTGAGGGTCCCCCCGTGGGCAACGATCGACACTTCCGCGTTGAGCGTGGCGTCAATCACGACGGAAATCTTGTCGAATACCACATCAATCGGCTTGATGACGCGAATAATATCCTTCAAGTATTCCACGGAGTTTATACCGACGATGCTACGCCCGGTAGCCGTCTCGGCCTTTATTTCAAGGTCGATATGCGGCGTCGGGACCCATACGGAGCCAACCTCGCCTTCCGTGGCGATACGCTCGGAAACTTCCTCGTCCGTCAGGAGTTCGCCATACGGGTTGCTCGTCTCGGTCCACTTGGTAAGAATGCGCCCGACTACGCCAAACAGCGACATGACCATTGACATGCCAGCGGCCGTGCCGGAGTGCGCATAGATGTCCGGGAGGTTCTCGACGACCGAGCGGACGGCAAGCCGACGCATTTCCTCAGTGTTGTAGAGGGGGTTCTCGTTGATGTTGTCATCCATGCCCGAGATGTCAAATCCCATGAAACGGGCCAGGTAGCCAATGAGGTCATAGTCAATGACGCTCATGTCCCTCAGGTAGGCGATACGCTCGATCTTTTCGGCGAGCGGGTAGCCCATGTCCGGGATGCCGTCAAACGAGCTGTCCATGCCCTTGCGGGACGCAATCGTACCGTAGTCATACTTGGATGAGTATTGCAGCATGCCGTTGTTCGCCGTGTCGAGGTTCTCCAACGCCTTGTTGTCGAAGTTGAACTGCCGGGCGAAGTTGCGGGGGACCACATAGACATTGTCCTCGGTCTCGGCAGCCGACATCACGCTCACATGGTCATGCGGGATATACTTGTACTCCGCGATGCCGGAATCCGTCTCGGCCTCGTTATATTCCGCGTTCTTCATCATATCGACGGAGACATCACGGATCTTCATGACGCGTTTAGTCCGAACCGGCGTCCATGCGGAATCGGCGCTTACACGCCACCCGATGCGTTCTGCAGGCCGGGTCTGGGCAAGGGCAACCACGACATCGCCATCACGGAGACGGATGACGCTATTGCCGTATGAGGCCGACTCGAACGCGTATGCACCGTTAAGCGCACGGAGATTGTCCTCGCTCCTATCCAAGACATAGCCACGATATGCGGTGCTGGTTCCGGCCGTAATTACGCCGGTGCAATCGCCATAAATCGCGAATGTATTGTCGTCAATGACCTTGGTCACGACTGCCCGGACGAGCCGAACGGCGCCAGCGGGTTCCATCTCGGCCACGCCATTTCCGGCACAGTCAACGATTATATAATCGTTCGCAGAAAGCCGATGGGGCAGTCTGGTCATGATGTAGGTCCACGCGGCATTTTCGCCGTTTGCCGTAACTCCGCAGTGCGCTTCCGTGACAAGATTCTGCATCGAGTAGGTGACACAGTGGGAAATCTTGTCCCATTCGAGTTCGGCCACGGTGTATTTATACCAGGTTCCGGGGCGAAGCTCCATCTGGCGGTTGTCCACGGGGCCCCCGTCCAGGAGAGGTTTCCCGTTCGCGTTGTCGTTCACCCGGATAACAATGAAACTGCCACCCTTGACTTCGGTTACGGTATGCCACCCGTTATACTCGGTCGGATAGACATTGGAGATATAGACCTCCATCCGGTCGTTGATGAAGCGGGCGTTTTCCTTGCTCAGATACGGGATCGACCTGGACAGTTCGACGAGCGCCTTGCCGTCGCCCATATTACGGATAGACCGGACGCCCACGACATCGCCGAGCGAACTGGCCGGATTGGTTTCCGATGTATCGAACAGGTTCTGCTGGGCATAAATCGTGCACGGCACAATAATGGATTTCGGATCAAGTTCCTGCCATGCGCCCGGCGTAACCCGATAGAGCTTGTCGTCGGCAACTACGATGTCATCCTCGGCAGGCGGCACGCAGATATACGCATTGGCGGAAACCGGGGCACCCTGACGGCCAGCAAGCGACGCATCGGGGAACGCATAAGCAATACAGATATACTTGTCGGTGTCGGAACTTCCCGCATCCGGGTCGGCAATGACCTCATGCTCACCGGTCAGGACAACCGGGTTCGTAATACCGGCAAACTGGATTGCGCAATCACGGAACACCAATTTCCTACCGACATGAATGGCACCGTCGCCATTCACTGCCTCAATACGGAGAAGGAAAGTAAACCCGGAAAGCGTCGATTCGGAAACGCGGACGCCCGCAACCCTGTACCGGTAAGAACAGTCATAGAGCATTATGCCGTGGTTCCCGAGAACATCATACACCGTCTTGGCGAATGTGCGATCGGTTTCGACCGTGTAGCTGACCACATCGTTATCGACAACCGACACGGTGATGCCGCGAAGGTTGAACAAATACTGGTCGGCATCCGCGTCACCCGAATCAATACCGGAAATATCGACCATGCACCCGTCAACCAGGCCATGCGATGCGGAATTGACCGTCACCGTCCATGTCCCATCGTTGTTGTTCACGGCCATGATGGAATCTATCTCGTTCTTGATTTCCAGCGAAATACCGGACTTCACGATAGGATAGTCGATTACGGCATCCTTGAACCTGCTCAAATCGCTGTTCACGATGTCGGAATCCAGGCTAGACGACAGGAACTCGGCAAAGCCGTTGCGGTGTTCACCGGCAACATTGAGCTCGTCCCCGTGATAAAGCCATTCACGATCTTGCCAGCCGTATTTCAGGCCGGTGGTGTTCACCTTGCGGATGTAAGTAAGCGATGTGAGGACATCGTGCGGAAGGGAGTAGTCCGGCTCCTCGCCAAGTTCCAGTGTGTCATACTGCCCGTAGAACGGGATGAACTGGTTGGGAACCTTGACATAGGAAAATGCCCTACGAGAAAGTTTGTCGGCGAACAGCGTCCCGTGCCGAAGTTCGTTGATCTGGTCATCCGCACGGACATACACGAGGTCACCCTCGGTAAGAATATCGGTCTCTTTCTTCACCCCGGTGGACATCGCAAGCAGAGCAACCGCGCCGCTCTCGCTGTCGGTAGCGAGGAGCCACTTGGCAGTAACAATGTCCAGGCCGGTCACATAGTCCAGGACGGCAGTGACATCGGTGTCGTCATACGCATAGCGCTTCACGCCGCTCGCGAACACCCCGTCATCGCGGATAAGCCGGGTAACGAAATAGGTCTCGCCGATAGACAATGTGCTGCACTCGAAGGTAACTGTCCGAACCCTGGCCGTGGAAACCTGCATGAAATGCCGGTCAGTCGGGTCCTTCACCGATGTAAGCAGGAGATAATCCCCATCTTCCGGGAGAGAATCGCCCGCATAAACACCTTCAGAACGCCCGTCGGAACTGGCCTTGATAATGCCCCCGCGAACGCGTACAATATCCACGGTCTTGCCGAAAGATGAGCGGAGGATGTGAGTTCCCTCGGAAAGGAAATACTGGGTATATTCGATACCGCCAATGGTCACACCCGTCTTCTTGTCGCGAATCAGGACAACGCCTTCCCACATGGTATCGCCGGAATACACCGGGTCGCCGATTTCAAGGTTTCCGTTTTCGAGATAGAACCAGTCGCCGCTGCACAACTTGGCCGACGGGATGTAGCCATTGGCGACCGTGTCATTGGCGATTTCAGCCTCGTTATACTGGCGGAAGGAAACCCGCTGCGAGCTGACCGTCACGCTACCACAAAGCGGCAGCTGCTCGTTCCACTTAACCGCGATACTCGGATGCTCGTAGTCAAGCGTCCAGTAACTCTCGAAAAGCGGATGCTGGATAAAATCATACTGGCTGATGTTCGCAACGATACTAGCGACATCGCATGCCTTGGTGGGCACGAAATTCAGCTTGACCATGCCGTCAATTACGAGCGTGCTCGCCGGGTCCGGCACATTCATCTTGAACTCATAGAACACCGTCGGAGCCTTGCGGAGAACGAGGTAAGCTATGGCGCCATCCGCGATTGTCGGAAGCTGCTTAAATGTCAGGGTGAGGACACCGGATGCGTATTCCGCCGTCTCGATGCTGCACTTTTCGGTAACATCCGTAAGGGCCGGGTCCTTCGCCATGACCCCGTTCTCGTCGGAAAGGTTCACGATGTTGGCCGAACTCATGTCGCGCATGTAGAACATGCCGGTCGGGAACCCGTTCTTCCAGGAATAGCCCGAACCGTTCGTTGAAACCAGCGAGGTGCGCTGGTTGTCGCCGGAGTTCACCAGGTAGTTCATGTAGTCAACTACCAGCTCCCCGTTGGCGCCGGTCACCGGTACCCTGTCAACTGACGATACATGGAACCGGAAGAACACCTCGTAATAGTTGATGTTGTTGATCGTTTTCAGGTATCTGGAATAGACATTGGCGACATCGTCCACAACGATAGAGACGACAGTGTCCGTCGTGTTCACCGAGCCGTCAAACGGGTCCTGGGAAGTCCCCATCGGATCCACAATGAGCGTGTCGGCTGACCTGTCGTAGTAATACGGGTATTTGCTGCCGTCAACGAACTCCACATAGACGACCTGACCGTCGGCCACATTCTTGCCGAGGCCGCGGAGGGAAGCGTTCTTGACGGTGTCCTCCTTCTCCGTCTGGAGACGGATTTCCACCGGGTATTCCGCGTTGGTGTTCCCGAGAGCCAGGTTGCTCCTGGCATTGTTGCGTGGAGCAGAGAGGAGCAAGATGGGAGAAGACCTGTGCATCGCATGCTCGAACATGTCCTTCACCGTAGTAAGGGTTCGCTTCATGCGGTACACATCGGTTTCCGAGCACACCCGGACTATCTCGAACTCCGTCGTGGTCCGAAGACTGCGGTATGCGTTGTTGATATAGTCGCCCAGGACCTGGACGAACTCAACCACATCGGGTTCCGTCTTGAGGAAGTCCGGCAGGTATGCGACGAAGTCGCTATGCCGGAACTGGCCACCATCGTTGTACGGTATCGCTCTCATTAGTTATCCGCTGAAATCTTGAGTGAGGTGTTGTAGTCAACCGTCAGCTCGATACCCTCGGTAGGTATGACAATCTGGACGATTTCGTTACGGTTGCTGTAATTCGTGATGTTCCCGTTCTCGTCGATGAGGGAAGCGCAGACATAGTATTCGAGGATGTTGCGGACGAGCTTGATGTACTCCATGCCATAGCGCATGTAGCTATACAGGCCAGTCCCGTTAATCTCGACCATGCTCTTCACCTTGTCGGTGTCCTTGAACGCCAGGTTGGCCGCCTGCATGTCCCAGCCCTTGATCGTGTTGAGGACATCATACAGGCGCCCGGCCTTCACGATGTCGCCACGGGCCGTTGCATCGTCCATCTCGGCAACAATCGGGGTGTAAATTTCCTGCATCACCTGTTCCCAGATGTATGCCACAAACGAATCAATCGCCTTGTCGGTCAACTTGTTTCCCGCGACGAGCGGGGCAACATTGGCATCGTAGAACGACTTTACGCGGGACTGCATGGACGCGGTGCCGTCATCGGCCGAACCGGTCTGGCGGTTCATCTTGAAACTTTCCTCGAAAAGCGTGGCGCTCGTATTCCCGGCATAGCGATATTGCAGTGTGAACTGGTTCCCCTCGTCATCGACCGAGTCCGGGGTGATATACTCGTAGGTAAGCTCGCCCAACCACGGCAGCTTTTCGAGATCGAGGTTCCTGAACCCGTCGTCAATGGGCTCGAACCTGACATCCACGCCGGCAACCTCGACCATCTGGTGCACCAGCGCCTCGATGCGGGATCGGTAAATCGGCGTAGAGAACTCGGTATTGTCCTTCAAGTAGGCATATACCACATTCTTGATCCGGTCACGGATGTCCGTGAATTTGTTACCCTTGAACAGGGTGACATCCATGAGGAGCTGCATCGTGTGGACGGACGGATAGACATAGGAATGGAACCCGCCACCTACCGTAAGCATGCCGCGCCGGTTAAGCGCCACCAGGATAGAGTGCAGCTCGGAGCCCTGCTCAACGAAGTCCATCGGAGAGAGGTTGGCGTTGAATACCTTGTAATCCAGCTTGTATTCCGGGATGAGCGGGGTGAGGTAGTTCGCGATGATGCCGTCAACAAATGTCTCCGGGTCGTTCATGTAGAAAGTCCTACCACCGAGCGTATGGGAATTGAGGTCGGCAATCATCTTGGACCTGATGCCCTCGATGATGTTGCGGCGCTCGGTAAACCACGCGTTCCCGGTATTGTCAACATCCTGGTAGTCATACTCCCAGGTGTACATCAGCCCGTTGACCTTCGCACCAGAAAGGAAATACTCGTCAGAAGTCGTCGGGTAATAAGTGCCCGAGCGTTCCCGATAGAGGTCCTTCAATGCGCTGAACCGGACCTGGTTCATGTACTTGACATTGATACCACCGTTCTTCAACTTGGTGTTGAGAATGTCCTCGCCAAACGCGATGGCATACTTGATGTCGGCATAGCGACGGAGGAACACCTTGTAGCTGGTGCCGTTCACCAGATGGTCAAGCGTATTGTAAATCTCGGGCGCGTTGTTCTTGATGGATTCGGCGCTCTCGATATTCTGCCCGCCGCTAATGTCAGTGGTGAGCGCGATATTGAGGTCGTTAATGGTAATGTCAGATTCGGAACCGTCCGCCTGCGTAATGGTGATGTTCGAGGCGGAAGTCGAAAGGACGGAACCCGATACATTGGTCAGGTTGCCGTTCTCGCCGTTGGTCGAGAAGTATGTCACCGAGATAACGCCATACGGGATTGCAGACTTCAAGCCGTCGCTGAACTTCATCTGCACATTGCCGTCGTTGGCTGTATTCAGGACCACCGTGTAATTGGTGGTATAGCTGCCGGAACCGGGAACGAAGTTGGAGAGGTTGTTCGCCGATGAATCCTTGGCCGGATCGATGAACCCGCGGCGGGAGATACGCCAATAAAGACGGTCGCTGAGGACGGATTCCATATCCACGCCATCGACGAGCGTCGCATCGGATGTCACCGTGGTAAAGCTCGCCGCACGGTGAGAGACATTGCCGTCGTCCGCGTAGTTCGGGTCATTCTCGCCGAAGTAGTCAGAGAATGTCGTGTCATTGATAATGAATGTCTGGTTCTGCTTGCCGGTCGAGACGAAGTTCACCGTCTTGGCCATACCCTCGGCAAGGACGGCGTAGCCGCTGACAAGGCTCATCAGGCCGGTATGGTTCACATCGGTATTGCGGTCATAGGCGAACTCCATGTCGGACATCGCGGTGAGGGTAAGGCCACCCAGCGCAAACTCGGTCCCCTTGGGGATGAACACCCGGATAGTGTCATACTGGCCCGTGGTGGTCGTCTGGATGCCGACGCCCGCCTTTGCCGGGACGGGGCGTCTCGGGCTGTAGCCGAGCATGCGGCCACCGGCATAGATGGACGGGAGGTTCGTCGCGGTTTCGAGGAACGCGTTCTGGAAGGACGATTCGGCATAGTAGGCCATAAGGTCCGCAGAACCCGCAAAGAGGTCGAGGAGGATGCGCCCGTAGGAACTGTCGGACAGGTCAGCGAGCGGGCCGCCCTTGGCCTTCAAAATGGTCATCAGTTCGGATTGGATTTCCTCGAACTGGATTTTCGTGTATTTCCTGGCAGCCATCAGCTAATTCCAAAACTTACCCCTAGTTTATAGTTGCCGGGGGCCGGGGAGACAGTTCCCGGAGGCCCGAACTATAAACTGAAGGCATGCCCGAACTCATTCTTGACATAAAGGCGAGCGTCCGCCGCACATCGCGGCTCGTCCCGAATTTTAGCGTACTGGCCAATGTCTCCATGCCATACTGGAACAAGCGTGCCCAGGGTTTCGTCGAGCGCCCCGAGAAAATCCAGGCGAACCAGCCCGAGTTCGAACACACCGAAGACAAAGGCTTCACCTACCATTTCCGCCAACACAACTCGTTCCGCGACCAGAACCGCTACGATATCATGATCAAGGCGGTGTTGAAACGCCAGGCCGGCACCAAGTTCGCATACTACACCACGACCTTCGATGTAAGCTCCGATCCGCTGCACAAGGAAGACAACAACAGGATCATTGACCGGTATTTCGAAGTCCCGGCCTTCGTCGGGTTCAACCCGCAAAACGAGCTTTACAAGCGCTTCGGCCTGCAATACACCGCGAAGCAGGAAATCTACCTCCACATGCCGCTATTCCTGGAACGCAACTACGCGAGCCTCCGCAGGGAAGGGGTTCCCCCAAAATGCGACCCGAAGGAGCATAACCCGATATGGTGGCAGCGCGGCTACGAGGCTTTCCGCTACTATGGCTATACCGCCGACCAGATATTCCCGAAAGCCGGCGACAAGCTGAAAGCGATATTCGACAACAAACTCTACAATGTGAACAGTGTCACCGACGACATTCCCGAGTTCGAGTACAAGTGGCGCAAGTATTACTGGAAACTCTATCTCGATGTCGCCCTCGACAACGGCATGAAGGTTTCCGACAGCGTGAAGAACGACCCGGAACAGAGACACTTCATTGACAACCTCCTCGGCCTGAATACCATTTCCGGGGACAACCCCGGCAGCGGCAACAGCGGGGACAACTCCCCGGGCTACGCCTTCGATGTCTCAGACATCGTGGACGAAGTCAAGAAGGATGTCCTGTTCCACCCGCCGGAAGTCCGAAAATGCGTCAAAAATGTCACCCAGGACCCGGACTGGTATGCCTGCAGCAACAAGTTCGGAATGTGGTAACAGAAAAACCCACCGGAACCGGTGGGTTTCTTGTTGATATTGTTGATAACCTGGCCGTTATTCTGTAGTTTCCGGCACAGGCCCGTCTTCGAGCTCCCCGGTTATCAGGTTCCGATGGCGAAACCGGATCGGAAGGTTGCCATACGGGTTCTGATCCGTGGATTGCTGGAACCCCCCGGGAAAGCCCGCAGGCATCGACGGGAAACCTGGTATGCCGGTCTTCTCGTCAAGGAACGACTTGCTGGTGAGCTCGTTACGCTCATCCAGCATGCGGAATGTATCAAACAGCATCTCCGGCGTATATACACCATCAAAATTGCCATCAATGGCGACATGCGAGAAGATGTTGTAGATGTCGGCCGCAGGCAAGTGCTTGTCAAGAAGTGCCTGCTTGAACGCGGCAAATTCCGGTGCCGAGAAGTCGGTCTTGCTTTCCCCGTTAATTGCGGCATCGTAGGTCGAAAGGAGGTAGTCAATCTGTTCCATCGTCAGATTGCCGATAGCAGGTGGAACCTCGTCAATACGGCCGCTGCGGCGGACAATGGTGCTGTTCACCACGCTAGGGTCATTCATCGTGCAGCAGAACAGGTAAGATACGCCGTCGGTCGCGTGCATCTCGTTCAGACGATCGAAGAAGTCAATCCACCGGGAAATGTTCTTGTCCTTGTCCTTCTTGATCCACCCGTCAAGGTCGTCACACAGGATGACTGCATTGCGCATCACCTTGACAAAATTGTACATGTTGGACATCGCAAGGTCATTTTCGAGCAGTTCCGGGCGCATTTGGATGGTCATGTATTCCGGGAGCCGGTCAGAAATCTGGCGCATCAGGGTGCTCTTTCCGCATCCCGGACACCCGACGAAGCACACCCCACGGTGTAGCCGCTTTTCAAACATCTTCCTGAACGACTCGATCATATTGTCGAAGTTTTCCGGGAGAGGGCGGTAATTTGTCACAGGACGGCGACGGATGACAAACGACGAATCCTGGTTGAACGAGAACACGCTGTTCTTGGTATCAATATACTTCCGCGTAATGGCCGTCATGATTGCCAGAGACAAATTGTCCTTGAACTTCTCCTCGCCGAGGTTGACCGTCAGGCAGGTAATTGCCTTGGGGCCGGTGCTGATGGTTGCCTGGGCCCACGCGCCAGGGACCGTCACATTGGCGGTATAGGCAGAAACCTCGGCAGATGCCCAAGATCCGTTGAAGCCGGGCGCCACCTGGGGGACATCGAGATTGAATACGAACACGACGAAAGTATCGTTCACCCGAACACAGATATACGGGAACATCCTGGCCATCGGATCCGTCGGCTTGCCCATGATACGGATGCTATCCGGGCCGACCATGTCGAACGAGTCGATATTGGTGGAAACCGGAACCGCTTCCAACTCCTTTCCGTCGAGCTCAAACTTGACCGGCGCCCCATCGGACAGGAACTTGAAGATGAACTGCTTCTCGCGGGCGCTTGCCGCCACGATCGGGTTCGACGACAGCTCGGTTGCGTTCAGGTTGATCTTTTCGTATTTGGTATTTACGAGGTCGTTCTTCTGGACCCTGAACCAGATGAGTTCCTTATACGAGTTCTGGTATGCGAACACATTGTCCACGCAACGAAGAACACTGTAAACGGCCGTCACATTGCGTAGCATCGCCGCATAGGAACTCGCGATACGGTTCCCGCTGCGGGCCGTGAGCGTACAGGCAATCTGCGAGAGAACCATCAATGAACTGCAACTTGTCCCGCCCATTATGCCCGGCGTATTACCGGGAACGATGAGATGCTTCAACGCCCGCTTCATGTTGTCCTTGAAGCTCAGGCGCCGGTCAAACTTCGGCAGGTTCATTGCCGAGGAGAGTTTCTCCAAGTCAAAGAGAAGGTTCGTGGTAATGCCTTCAAGCCCTCCAAAAATCGGGGTCATAAGGCCTCCCCGCGCATCCTGCGCCGTAAGTTGTAGATGAACTGAAGCACAAGAACGGCAATGATGCCGGCTTGCGCATACTTGATAAATTTCGTGTGTTTTTCGTAAGACATAGTCTTTCCTTAAAAAGACATGCCGCTTCGGTGCCCACGGACCTTTTAACCAACAGGACACCGCTTTTGGAACCCGGAACAGTTGGACCTACACAGTCATCAATATACAGTGAATCTTGTGAAAGATACGAACTTTACGAACTTATCCGATCACCCTCGGGAACTTTTGTGCTGCCACCCCGTACCCAGACCGCACGGAATTAGCCGGCGTAGTCAGCATGCACATCCCTCGTAGCGTTTTATGCGCGTTAGCGCATTGCGTCGTCAGCGACCTTATAGTTCGGAGCTATTGCCGGGACCGTTGCGACACGCTAAAATCCGAGAAGCTCCTTGATGTCGGTATCGACAGGGAACTGCACCATGGTGTCCGCATTGTGCTTCGCGAGGGAATCTTCGAGGGTGCTCTTTGTCTTGTTACCCTCGGCGATGCGGCTCTTGAGGAACTCCATATCCGGGCCAGTACGGACCAGGTTGGTCACGATATAGGTACCGTGCACCGAGTCGAGCGTGCGTTCGTAGTTCTTGGTGCTCTTGAGCTTGTTCAGCATGTTGGTTTCGATGCGGATAGCCGAATCAACCCGGTTGATGTCGGCAAGGATCGACTGGCCAATCTGGTTCTTGTCCTCGATGGCCTTGATCAAATCCGCCTTGATCTTGAGGAGCCGGTCGTAGAAAGCAAACTCCGCCTCGATATTAGGCTGGGTAAGGCTAGACTTGGCACTCTCGACACCTTCCTGGTAAGTAAACACAGGAAACTTGTTAAGAATGTCCTCTTCCTTTCGGATAAGGTCGGACACCTTCTTGCGGATGATGAACGCCTTTGCGAGGGAGACCTGGATTAGTTCTGTGGTACCATTTTGCATAATTTTACCTCGTTTGGAGGAAATATAGCAAAAATATACTAGCGCGAGTTCAATTTGTAGTATAAAAGTATCGAAAGCAGCGTAGTTGCGATTCCGTAGTTGAAATACAGGGGTAAGTGAAGGGTCCCGTTCACGATGTCGCCGTAGGCAACATATTCGGCAGTCGCCAGATTGCCGAGATAGGACAGGAATATGAACCCCCACGATAACTGGCTCGCATCCTTCGTCCGGTAGCAGGCGATCACCTGGGGAAGAAGACACACCGCGAAGGCAATCGAGCCGCAAATACCAAAGAAGTTGGAGATGAGTTCTATCATGGTTCCAAATATAAAAATTAAAAACACGAAAGCCACCCGTTCGGGTGGCTAAATTTAAGAAAGTTCCGGCATCATCATCGCGCCAGGGGCCTGATCCATCATCAAGTCGAAATACTTGTTGAATTGCGCTTCGCCCTTGTCGTAAATCCACTTGCCGTCGATTTTCACATTGCCAGGCATCGTGAAGTCGTCCTTGCCGATGATTTCACCGAGCTGCATCTTGGCCTTGCCGACGCACATCTCTCGGAAATACGGGTTGAGGAAGATTTCGGACATCTTTGCCTTAACGAACACCTTCGCGATAGCCTTGCGGCATGCCCTCGGTGTAGGATAAACGCGAAGGATGTGCTCCCCCGGGTAAAGATGGACCTCGTATTGCGTTCCCACCATCTTCTTGGTGTCTTGCAGATAGCGGAGCGCACCGGCATAGGTAGGCAGGTCGAACTGGCCAAGTCCCATTCCACCAAGCCCGCCGAGACCGATACCGCTAACACCCATCAACGATTCGCCGGGGCCGACATCAACCGCCATCATCGGACTGAATGTATTGCCGTAAGAAGGGGCGACATCGACAACCTGCATCACATTATCCGGGACACGGTATTCCATGACACCCGGTTGGAGGTGAATGATGAGGATATCCTGGTAAGACGACTCGTCAACACTGCTTTTCCAGTACATGTCGAGACAGTCTTGAATTGCCATGTG
>Ga0310697_10002528_pt1 | contig 19260 bp, 18 predicted proteins | sample 172DNAGHGlowgp2_FD_203883 | JGI IMG/M metagenome (GOLD analysis project Ga0310697, IMG submission 203883) | Sheep rumen microbial communities from Palmerston North, Manawatu-Wanganui, New Zealand - 1728 DNA GHGlow gp2 (v2) (version 2) | ecosystem: Host-associated > Mammals > Digestive system >... | reverse complement strand
TATCAATATTGTCCAATAAGTCGACGAGAATTCAGCGACAGTGGTAAATTCCAAAGCCGCCGACCAATATAAGTCGGCGTTTTTTATATTTCCAATAGTTTATGTCCGGAAAGGCTTGACAGAGCCTTCTAAATAGTGTACATTTGTGCATAGAAGCAAAAAAGGAGTACACTATGGAAATGAAATTTTGTCAGAGCTGCGGGATGCCGCTTTCGCCGGAAGTCCTCGGTACGAACGCCGACGGCAGCAAGAGCGACGAATACTGCATCTACTGCTACAAGGACGGCGCCTTCACCGGCGACTTCACGATGGACCAGATGATTGAATTCTGCTCCAAGTTCGTGGACGAGTTCAACAAGAATACGGGCAAGAGCCTGACCCGCGAAGAATACAAGGTTGAACTCCGCAAGTATTTCCCGACGCTCAAGCGCTGGAAATCGAGTGACGCCGAGCTCCCGCATGCGAATTCGCCCATGAAGCAGAAGTATATCGAAGAGGTCAATGCGCTGGGCATCAAGGACATGCCGACCATCGACAACCTCTTCGTGCTGCAGGGCTCGTTTATCAATCAGGAATACAAGATAAACGGAAACAGCATCAAGCTCTTGGACGACAACGCAAGCTACTGGGGTAATCAGGTTGAAAAACTGGGCGCCGAAGGCCGTTGTTTTGGTATCGCTTGCGACGAGCATTATATTCTCGTGAGCGAATACGGCAAGGACGGCGCGGACGCCGAAATCGTCGTGCTGAAGAGACGGTAAATCGGAGAACATTTCTATATTGCACATCCGTATATCGTATAGGAGCGCTTGATGGCGAATGTTGTGGATGGTGCAGTCCTTGACCGCGAGTTGAACCCGGAGCAGGCTGCCGCGGCAAAGAAGATTGATGGACCGATGCTGATCTTGGCGGGTGCGGGTTCGGGAAAGACCCGTGCCATCACGTACAAGATTGCCCACCTGATTTCGTACCACAACGTGGAGGCGAACAGAGTCCTTGCCGTGACGTTCACCAACAAGGCCGCCCGCGAGATGAAGGAGAGAATCCAGAAGTTGTTGGGCTGCTACGTGCCGTTCAACTGGATGGGAACCTTCCATTCCGTGTGCCTCAAGCTCCTCAAGCTCTGTCTGGGCAGGGACGCTGCCGTGAAGGCGATGGGCTCGCAGTGGTACGATTCGAATTTTTCCATATACGACGATGACGACCAGAAGAGGGTCCTCAAGGAAATCTTGAAGGAAGACCTGGGCGACAGCTACGATGCGGCCGAGGTGAAGAAGGTGCATGGCGCCATTTCGCGCTACAAGAATACGGTGCTTTACGAGTACGGCACGCCCAGGCTGCAGACTCCCGAAATCGCGCTCCAGCGTGCGGAATTCGCCGACGAGGAAAAGCGCGCCCGCTATTACGCCGAATACCAGAAGCGCCTCAAGGAATCCAATGCGATGGATTTCGACGACCTGCTGTTCAATACGGTATTGCTGCTGCAGAACGCCCCCGAGCTGGTAAAACAGCTCAAGAACCAGTTCCAGTTCGTGGTGGTGGACGAGTATCAGGACACGAACGATGTGCAGTACGAACTGCTGAAGTTGCTGATAAACGAAGACAAGAACGTGACGGTGGTGGGTGACGACGACCAGAGTATTTACGGCTGGCGCGGCGCGAACATCCGCATCATCCGCAACTTCCACCGCGATTTTGCCCCGGTGACTATCGTAAAGCTCGAACGCAATTACCGCTCCACGAGCAATATCGTGAAGGGTGCGGGTTCCGTGATTGCCCACAACATTCGCCCGGCCGAGATGGAAAAGAAGGTGTTCTCGAAGGAAGAGGCCGGTGACCCGATTCGCGTGCGCCACATGATGGACGACCGAAGCGAGGCCCAGCAGATTGCCGAGACCATCCTCAAGGCCGGTTCGGATTTTTATTCCAAGACGGCGATTTTCTACCGCACCAACGCTCAGTCCCGCGTGATTGAAAAAGCTTTGAACGATAGCCGAATCCCGTCCGTCATCTTTGGCGGCACGCGCTTCTGGGACCGCAAGGAAATCAAGGACATCCTCTCTTACCTGCGCCTGCTCGCCAACGAGAAAGACGACGCGGCGCACCTGCGCGTCATCAACACGCCGCCGCGTTCCATCGGGAAGACGAGCGTGGAGACTGTGCTTGGCCGCGTGCGTAACGGCGAAGGCAATTTTTGGCAGATGCTTGTGGCCGAGGCGAACGGCACGGGCCGCGCCGCCCCGAAGCTCAAGGGCTTTACGGACCTGATTCAGGGCTGGAAGGATTTGCTGGCAGCGGGGGAGACTCCGCTCCCGATTCTTGCCGAACGCATTATCGCCGATACGGGCTACAAGGACTTCTTGCGCAAGGACGACGAGCTTACCGCCGACGAGCGCATCGCGAACATCGACGAAATGGTGAACGCCATCCGCGAATTCGATGAAGAACATCCGGGCGCGAACCTCGACGATTTCCTCCAGGATATCTCGCTGTTGACCGACGGCGACAAGAAGGTGGACACCTCCAAGGGCGTGGTGACGCTCATGACCATCCACATGGCGAAGGGCCTGGAATTCAATACGGTCCATATCGCCGGCTGCGACGAGGAAATCTTCCCGCTGGTCCGCGGTTCCGCCTTTATGTCGGGCAAGGAAGCGAACGAGCAGATGGAAGAGGAACGTCGCTTGTTTTATGTGGGCTGCACCCGCGCCGAGAAGAAACTTTATCTGTACCATGCGGAACGTCGCTTTTTCCAGGGAACTATCCGTCCGTTTGCCCCGTCGCGGTTCCTCAAGGAATTGGACCCGTCCGTGGTGGAATTCACTCCGTGCATCGATTTTGGCGGTAGCGCTCCGGGCCAGATCCGCTACAATTCGGCTCCTGTGGGCATGTTCCGCAAGCCGTCTTCGTTCGGCTCCGGCAGTTCCTACGAGTCGTCCCGAGGGAGCTACGGTGGCGGATACAGCCGCCCGGCTTCCGTGCCCGCGTCCATCCGCAAGAACGACCAGCGCATCGTCTACCGCAATCCTATCAAGATCTCGCCCCCGGTGAAGCCTGCCGCCCCGAGCGGCCCGCGTATTGTGTACGACGAGTACAGCGAGAATCCGTACCATCCGGGAGCGCGCGTACGCCACACCAAGTACGGGCTGGGGACCATCGTCAAGTGCTACGGCACCGGCGACAACGCCCGCGTGGACGTGCGGTTCAACGGCGACAACACCATCAGGACGATTATCCTCAAGTACGCCGCCCTGCAGATTGTGGGGTAGTTGATAATTGATGATTGATGATGGAGGATGTGTGATGTGGGGTGAGTAATTTGTCGTTACACTCTCATCATTGCACATTTTGCTATATTATCTCCCGTAACTAACGAGGTTTTTATGCTCGAACGTGAAGATGTTTTGAAACTGGCCAAGCTTTCGAGGCTCGAGGTCGCCGAGGGCGATATCGATTCTGTGAAGGGGCACCTGGACAAGATGCTCGACCACATGGAAGCCCTCAAGGCGCTCGACCTGTCCAACGTGGAACCGATGACCGCCGTGGAAAACGGCGCCACCATCCTTCGCGAAGACGTCCCCGTGCAGGGATTCTCCCTGGACCAGGCTTTTGCGAACGCCCCGGCGGTCGAGAACGACCATTTTGCCATCCCGAAGGTGATCGGCGGCTAACGCCTCCGTCCACATTCGCGCTTATTAGATTTTATGACTGCGGTTCACTGCATCGTCCCAGCGCGTATGGGGTCTTCCCGGTTTCCCGGGAAGCCCCTTTTTAAGCTATGCGGCAAGGAGATGATTGTCCGTACGCTTGAACGGGCGCGCCTTGCCGGCTGTTTCGAGCGCATCGTGTGCGCGACCGACAGCGAAGAGATTGCCGCGGCCGTCACGAAGGCGGGATTCGAGGCCGTCATGACAGGCGCTGCGGCGACAGGCTCCGACCGTGTGTCGGAGGCGGCTCGCGCCCTCGGCCTGGACCTCGTGGTGAACCTGCAGGGCGACGAGCCGCTGGCGGAGCCCTCCGTGCTCCGCTCTGTCGCCCAAGAGCTTGCCGCTCATCCGGATTCCTGGGTGACGGTCGCCTGCCCGCTTAACCCGGCGGAAGCGATGCTCAAGACCGTCGTGAAGGTCAAGGTCCAGGATGGCCTTGCCGTAGACTTTACCCGCGAGGTTCCCCCGGAGGAGGCCCCGCGCTGGTTCCAACATCAAGGGATTTACGCCTATTCCAGGCGCGCCCGCGATGAATTCTCCTCCTTGCCGCAGTCCCCCGTGGAACTGGAGCGCTCCCTCGAACAGATGCGCATCCTGGGCCTTCGCCCGATACGCATCGTGGAGAGCCCCTTCCCGAGCATCTCTGTGGACGTGCCTTCCGATGCGAAAGCGGTGGAGGCCTTGATACATGAACGTGAGCTAGAAGGATAATTCCATGAGTTGTCAAAACGCAAGGCTTGCTTCCTGTATATATCCGGTACATGCTTCCTTGAAGAAGGTGGTGCCGGATGAATTCTGCTGAGAAGAAAGTCGTCTATATGGCGGTCGCCTTCCTCGTGGTGGGCGTCGTCGTGAGGTTCCTCCCGTGGGGAATCCCGTCCATCGAGCAGGACGATGACCTGCTCGCCCGCGAGTCCGTGCCTGCCCAGGTCCATCAGGTTCCGCAGGAATCCACCGACAATCCACAAATTACAAACAAAGTAATTTCCTCGGACGATGACGAGGAAGTTGCCCCGCAAAAGAAAAAGAAGCGGAAAAAGTCCCGGAAAAAGGGAAAAATCGTCCGTTTGCCGGTGCATATCAACCACGCCGGGGTGGACGAACTTTGCGCCCTGAAAGGGGTCGGACCCAAGCTTGCGGGGCAGATAATTGCCTTTCGTGAGCAAAATGGGCCGTTTTTGACCCCCTCGGACCTGGAAAAAGTGCCTGGAATAGGTAAGAAAAAGGCGGAGGGTATACTCCAGGGCGTAATTTTTGATTAGTTTTAGGGGGTACAACTTTCATAAGTCGTTGAGTATATGAGTGATACGAAGATTTACATGGGTATTGAAGTAGGCGATGCTTCCTTGAAAGTCGCCCTCTTGGACTCCGCCGAAAAGCGGGTTCTCAAGACCGCTGTCCTGGAAACGGAGACCAGCCCCATCGATGATATCTACACGTTCGAGACCGTCCTCCAGACATGGATGGAGTCCATCGAACTGGAGAGCGTGGAGGCCATTTCGGTCGCCATCCCTGCTTTCCGCTCCATTATCCGCCAGGTCTACGTGCCTGCCGAGGCCGCTACGCACCTGGACGACTACCTCCAGTGGTACCTCGGTCTTATCACCAATGCCGAGAAAGGCGCCTACGTGGTGGACTACAAGGTCCTGAGCGGTTCGGCATCCCTCGGTCTCACCGTACTTCTTATCGCGGTCCGGCGCCAGTGGGTAGATGCCCTGCGCAAGGGTTTCCGCTCCAAGTCCTTGGCTCCCAAGGCGATGGAAGTTGATGTGCTTTCTCTTTTGAACTTGATGGATGTCGCTGAAGGGGTCAAGGACCTGCAGTGCGTCATCAAGGCGGACTACATGGGCGTGACCATGATGTGGCTCTCGAAGGACAACCTCCAGGGGCTGCGCTGCGTGTCCACTCTTCCGCTTGTGAACAAATCCCGCGAAGAAGCTTACGAATTACTTGCTAACGAGGTCATGAACCAGATCAACCTCGCCAAGGAAGAAAACGCCGCTCTCGATATCCGCCAGATAAACATCTGCGGCGAGCTTGCGCAGGATCCGCTTTTCGTAGAAGACCTCCGCCGCTGCTGCCCCGGCTACCAGCTCGCGTTGATGGATTCCTTCTCCAATCTTAGACTTCCGGTGGACGAACAGGATTCCGCCGCGGTGCTCTGCTGCGCCGGTGCCATCGGAACCGCCCTGAACGTGATGGAGGGTGTATGATTCGCTTGAACTTGATCGACGCCGCTGAAAGGGAATCCCTGATAAGCAACGTGAACCCGGTTCACGTGACCGACGTGTCTTCGCAGGTCAAGACATCCAAGAAGAGGGCTCTGACCATCTTCTTGTCCGTGCTGTTTATCTTTGTCGCCTTCAGCTGCTTCCTCAGCGTGGCTGGCGTTCCCAAGCCGCTGCAGGGTGCTCTCCCGAGCCAGTACCTCGACCTTATCGGTGCCGAGGACCCGAGCCGTTCTGCCCTGACCTTGAGTTCCGGTCAGACGACTACCGCCGGTGGTTCGCTCGAGGCGCAGGTCGCCCAGGCCAACGAAGCTATCAAGCGTCGCGAAGCCCTTACGGTAAAGCAGGTTGTCGGCGAAATCAACCCGACGGTGCTTTACAACAACAAGCGCGTCGACTTTACGCAGTTCCTGCCGATGGAAAAGATTTCGTTCCAGCGTGCCGCCATGGCGCAGTTCCTTACGTTCCTGAATACGGCGACTCCGGACGATGTCGGTTTCTCCGACTGTATCTTCCAGGCTCCGAACTTCTTCTACCTGCGCGGTGTCGCTGCCAAGCCCACATCGCAGCGTAGCTTCTTGGAACGCGTCAAGTCTGTGAGCTCCGAGTTCAAGACTCCGCCTATTCCCGAGAACGCCCCGGCAACCGACATTACCGCCTTCGGTAAGTTCAACGTGACGAACGTGAACATGAACGCGGTGACCAAGTTCGTTCCTGCCGCGGACATGCTTGAAGAACTCAAGTCCCTCAAGGCTTTGGCGAGTACGCATAAAGTTGTCCTGAACGGATTGGACAAACCGTCTGTGGAAGATTATGGCGTCTATAAACGCTACATCTACCAGACTTCCACCACTTGCGACTATCCGGAACTGCAGCAGTTCTTCGCGGCCCTCTCCGAATCCCCGATTCGTGCGGCAGCGCAGAAGGTTGAGCTGAAGTTCGCGAAGAAGAACATGCAGGTGGCGATGCGCATCGAAATGTTCGTCTTGCCGTAACATGCCCATCCGAATTACTGGCGGACTTCTCCGGGGGCGCAATGTCGCCTCCCCGGATTCCATGAAAACGAGACCGACGGGCTCCCGCACGAGGGAGGCCCTCTTCAATATTTTGCAGGGTGTCGAGGGGTTCCGTATGTTGGACTTGTTCGCAGGTTCGGGAATCATGGGCATCGAGGCTGTTAGCCGAGGCGCTGCGCACGTGGTCGCTGTCGAGGTGGCCCATTCGCAGGCTAGGCTCGTATACCAGGCGTACAAGGCACTCGGTATTACAGACAAACTCACGTTGCTCGAAAAGAACGCCCTTACGCTCGACAGGGAAGCCGTGTGTGCGGAAGGCGGGTTCGACTTGATTTACGCTGATCCTCCGTTCAAGGACATGGAATACCCCGACCTTCGCAAGTTCTGGGAATGGCTGAATCCGGGCGGTGTCGCCGTGTTCGAAGCCCCGAGCCGCAATCTGCCTGCATGGGTGAAAGAGATTGCCGAGGCCGGTACGGTGCAAGTCCGCCGTTACGGCAAATCCTCGCTGGTGATTTATCGCGCCTGAGCCATTCTTGAATAGTCATTGTGATTGAAGGCCGATGCCAATGACCAATGACTAGCAACTAATAGCTATATTTACGGCATGAAGAAAATCGCCGTATTCGCGGGGTCGTTCGACCCGTTTACGCTGGGACACCTGGATATCGTCAGGCGTGCCGCTTCGCTGTTCGACGAACTGTGGGTGCTCTTGGCGGTGAACGTGTCCAAGAAGTATTGCTTTGACGAGGCGACCCGCGCCGAGATGGTGCGCCATGCGGTCGCAGACATCTCGAACGTGAAGGTGGACGTGTACGACGGCCTTACGGTGGATTTCATGAAGCGTGTCGGGGCGAAGTTCCTGGTGCGCGGTATCCGTGGCGCCGCTGACGTTGAATACGAACAGACGGTCGCCTGGAACAACAAGATACTTTATCCTGAATGCGAGACGTTGTTCCTTTCTAGCGCTCCTGAGCACTTGATGGTTTCTAGCACGGTGGTGCGCGAACTCCTGAAGGCAGGAATCGCCGGGGAAGGCCGCGCAAAACTTGCTAAATACGTCCCCGATGCAGTAATCTCCTTACTGGCCCCTAACCACTAGCCACTTCCTACTAATTATGACTCCTTTCCGATTCTTGCCCAAGGCCATCCGAATTCTGTTAATCGCCAATGCGGCCGTATTCGCCATTGCGTTTGTCCTGGGTTCCGTGATGGGCCTGCACCTGAACCTCCCGGGAGCCGGCTACGGCAATATTCGCGACTACATCGTCTACTTTGGGGCGTTTTTCCCGACGAGTCCGCTCGAGGCCTGGCGCTACTTCACCTATATGTTCGTGCATGTGGACTTTTGGCATTTTGTTTTCAACATGCTCATGCTGTGGATGTTCGGCGGCAGTGTCGCCGAGTACATGGGCGCAAAGCACTTTACCGCGATGTACCTGTTCTGCGGCGTGTTCGCGGCGTTCTTCAGCTTTATGCTTTGCATGGCGGGCCTCACGAACAACCCGATTATCGGCGCGTCCGGCGCCCTGATGGGAATTTTTGTCGCGTGCTACAGGTTCTTCCCCGAAAGCAGGCTGTTGCTTTTCTTTGTCGTCCCGATGAAGCTTAAGCATGCCATGTGGGTGATGGTCATTTTCGACTTGATCATGGCTCCTTCGGGCGATGGTGTTGCCCACTTTGCGCACTTGGGTGGCGTCGTGGCAGGCTTTATCTACATGTACTTCTACGAGAAGGGCTTCCGCAAGCTGCACAACATTCGCAAACCGCGTAGGCGCGAATCTTCTGCCGACAATCGCCAAGACGATTCCGATGCCATCGAGGGCGAAGTCTTTTACGTGGACGAGCAGAAGCGCATGAACGAAATTCTGGACAAGGTGAACCGCGAGGGAATCAACTCGCTGACCGAATCCGAAAGGCAGTTTCTGTTGAGGGCGGGCGACAAGCTGCGCCGTCGCAGGGGTGGACTGTAATCCAATTTTTTTAGAGGTTGTCTGATGAAGAAAGTTTTAGGTATGGGCGCGGCCCTCGTTGATATTCTCGCGAACGTGGATGACGCATGGATTGAATCGCAGGGCGTGCAGAAGGGCGGCATGAACATGGTGGACTGGCCGCAGATGGAAAAGTTCCTCGCGGCGCTCAAGAACCCGCTGCGCGTGCCGGGCGGTTCTACCTGCAATACGATGGTCGGTCTTTCGCGCCTGGGAGGCAAGGCAGCCTTCATCTCGAAAGTCGGCGACGACGAACTCGGAAAGATTTTCCGCGAGCACCTGGAACGTAACGGCGTGGAATCTAAGCTTGGCATGAGTGATGCCGCCACGGGTTGCGTGTTCTCTGCGGTGACTCCCGATGCACAGCGTTCCATGTGGACGTACCTCGGTGCGTCTGACTTCCTGGCTAGCGATGACTTTGTGCCGGCTCTCTACGACGGCGTTGGCCTGCTCTATGCGGAAGGCTACCGTGCGTTCAATGCGGACTGCTTCAAGAAGTCGTTTACGCTTGCCCGCAGCCTGGGTGTAGAAACCGCGCTCGACTTCAGCAGTTTCGGTGTGGTGGATGCCTGCCGCAAGCTGTTCGACGAACTCTTTGCGGAGAGTATGATCGACATCATTATCGCGAACGAGGACGAAGCTTTCGCCTACGCGGGCGTGAAGGAAGAAGCCGCTCTCGACGTTCTTGCGCAGAAGGCGAAGGTCGCCGTGGTGAAAATCGGCAAGCGCGGAGCCCTCATCGCGAAGGACGGCAAGGTGACTCGCGTGCAGGCGGGCCCCGCGAAGGCCATCGATACCACTGGCGCAGGCGACCTGTGGGCGTCGGGATTCCTGTACGGCTACATGAACGGCTGGGATATGGAACGCAGCGGCAACCTCGGTAGCGTGGTCAGCAACGAGGTGGTGCAGGTGATGGGCGCCCAGATTCCTGAAGACGGCTGGAAGCGGATTCTCGCGACAATTTAAGGCCCTGGAGCCCCTTTTACCCCTTTTTTGATGCCCGAAAGACCCCTTTCGGGCATATTTTTGTGCCTTTTAGTGTCGAAATGTAAATTTTTGTATATATTTAAGGTGCGTGAAAGGGGATAGAGGTGCGTGAAAGGAGTTAATATGAATTATTTCCAAATTGTTGCCGCTATCGCGTTCGCTTGTTTCGTATCTGCGAATGCCCAGGGCGATGAAGTATTCATCCGCAACGTGTGCGATACCCTGGCCTCCAAGGGCCATGATCCGGTGACGCTGGTTGCTACAGACCTCATTGAAACCAAGTGGGTCGCGAGCAAAAAATCGGGTAACTGGACCCATGGGACGGCGACGAAGGCGACTCACACGTCGTACAGTACGCTCTCGCCCATAGTGAAAAGTGTCAGTGGCAGGTTCCCGCTTTCTATCGAGGCGGGCTGCCGTGCTAACTCGAACATGCTGTACAAGTACATGAGATGGAACGAATTTAAATGGTCGCGCGATTCCTTGTCGGATTATTCCACATACATCTTCGATACGCATAACCGTGCCATCGGTGATTACGATTCCACGAACGCGAACAATATATTGGCGATGGTAAGCGAGCTTCCTGTCGATAAGGATTCATACAATTCCGACGAGATCATGATATCCAAGTCGTTCGAGTTCGCTTTCGAATGGTGGCTTGCGGCGGCTGAAATCAGCTGGAAAAAAGCCAATGGTGCGACCAGCAAGAAGTTCTTCAATGTTCCCGCCTTCGATTCCCTGACGGCGTTCCGGGCCATGTTCGACTATATGAAAGCGACCCTTGATACCTCGACAACCATTCCGGATACTATAAGTACCGCAAATATCCAGGTCATCAAGGTCGTGTTGAAGGATTCGGAGAAGACCACGACCATCATCGAACCGGCTTCTTCCAGCTCCGTGGTGCCGCCTTCCAGCTCGGGCGATAAGCCCCAGTCCAGCGCTACACAGTCTAGCAGTTCCAGCGATAAGCCCCAGTCCAGTGCCGTGAATTCTAGCTCCAGCAGTGATACGCCCAGCAGCTCGGGCGATACGCCCAAGTCTAGCGCGGTGCAGTCGAGCTCCAGTTCGAAGGATACTCCGGCGTCTAGCAGTTCCGTAACATCTAGCAGCTCTACGACGTCCAGCAGTTCCGGCGATACGCCGAAGTCCAGCTCTAGCGACACTCCCGAGTGCAGCGACTCTAAGTCCAGCTCGTCCGGAGGCACCGACGCGATTGCAACGGTCCGTACGGAATTCGTGGACGAAGAAATTGTCGAGGTGCGCGGTCTTGACGGACGTCTTGTGAAAAATTCCGGAAACGTGAAACCCGGAATTTACTATGCAAAAACGTCTCGAGGCACATGGTTCAAGAAGGTCGTTCTACCTCGCGGAGAGTAAGCTTTGGGCCCGGTCTTAAGACCGGGCTTTTTTGTATATTTGGGACATGAAGAATTTTGTCAAGATTTTATTCGTGTCGCTTGTGCTGTGCGCCTCAACCGCCATGGCCGATGAACCCGTAGCTGCCGAACCTGCCGCCCCGTCGGCCGAGGCCGCTCTCCAGCAGGAACTTGCCGTGCGTGACAGCGCGATGCAGGTGCAGGGCAATGCCTGCAACATGGAGAAGGATTCCCTCCGTGCCGTAATCGAGACGGAAAAGGCGAAGAGCGACAACTGGGAAAAGAGTTACAACACCATCAAGAAAGACAACGAGACCTGCGCCCAGATGCTGAGTACGTCTATCGGCGTTAACGAGAAGAAAAAGGAAAAAGAGGAAGAAGACCGCCGCAGTGCTGCGATGGCGACATCGTCCTCGTTCTTGGGCGGCTTCGGCGTAGGCATGCTCGTCATGTGGCTCATCATGAAATAACCGGATGGAGAAACCTCCGATGAAACGTATTCTCGCCATTGCTTTTTGTTGTCTGGTGCCGTTCTGCTTTGCAAAACAGAACGCGCAGTCGGCCGGGCCTTTCCAGCACGGCAGTACGCTCAAGCCGCTTGCGACGATATCCTTGAAGACGGCCGAGATTTCGGCGTTCATGCCCGAAAAGAAGATGCTCTTTGTCGTGGGCGAAGGGAAGATTGTCGAAGTCGTGGATTTGCAGAATCCGGGACGCCCCAAGAAGATTGCCGAGAAGGCGATTCCCGGGAACGCCTCGAGCGTGACCATCCATGGCGACGTGGTGGCGGTCTCGATGCTCGAAGACGAGGAATGGCGTGACGGCCAGGTGCAAGTGATGCGCTATACGGACAGCCTCGAGGTGCTCGGGCTCTACAAGGTGTGCAGCCAGCCCGACATGATCAAGTTTACTCCCGATGGCAAGAACCTGCTGGTGGCTTGCGAAGGTTCGCCGAGTACGGATTTTTCGGAAGACCCTGAAGGCGGTGTGGCGATTCTATCCGTGAAGGATGTCGCAAAGCCCGAGTCCTGGGCGAATGCGGCCTTGAACGTGGTGCGTTTCAACAAGCTCGATACGGCATCGCTCAAGGCTTCTGGTGTGCGTAGCCCCGGCGTGAACGGCTTTGTGCGTTCGCTGGAGCCCGAGTACATTACGGTGTCTGGCGATTCAAAATTTGCGTGGGTGAGCCTGCAAGAGAACAACGCCATCGCGAAACTGGACGTTGCCGCGAAAAAGATTGTCAAGGTTTTCCCGCTAGGTTACATGGACCACTCCAAGTCGGGCAACGGCCTCGATGCGGTAAGCAACGGACTCGTGGAAATCAAGAATTACCCCCTGCGCGGCTTGCGCCAGCCCGACGGCATTGCGACGCTCTCCGTTGGCGACCACCATTACGTGCTTACGGCGAACGAAGGCGCGCCCGTGAACGATTACAAGGCATGGACCGACGTGACGACGCCGATGATGCTTGCGGAACAGGGACGCCTGGACCGGAAAGTCTTTACGGACTCGCTGCTTGCGGAACTGAAGGACTTGTCGGTGAGCGGCCTGGAACGCTGCGACCGCAAGCCGGACAAGACGCGTGACGGCAAGTGCCCCTACATGTATTCTTTCGGTAGCCGTTCCGTGAGCCTCTTTGACGGGAATACCGGAAAGCTGGTGTGGGATTCCGCCGACCTCTTTGAACAGCTGATTGCGAGGCTTGCGCCGGAGTACTTCAACTGGAACGCCAAGAAGAACAAGGTCAAGATGGACAAGAGGAGTGCCGACAAGGGTTGCGAACCCGAAAACGTGACTGTCGGACTCGTGAACAACAGGCACTACGTATTCGTGGGGCTCGAACGTACGAGCGGTATCGCCGTCATCGACATGACGAACATCGACGCTCCTTTCTTGGCCGATTTCTACATGGACCCGCTTGACCGCGGTCCCGAAGGAGTGCTGTTCATCCCGGCCGAACAGAGCCCGCTTGCAGGCCAGGCGCTGCTCGTTGTCGGTTACGAGTACAGCAAGACGCTCACGATTTATACAGTGAAATAGAACTAAGGCTCGACGCTCTCGGGCCATGGGTGCTTGGGGTAGCGGCCGCGCAGTTCCTTGCGCACCTCGGCGTAGGTGTTCTTCCAGAATCCTGTCAAGTCCCAAGTCTTTTGGATGGTGCGGAAGTTCGGCGCCAAAATGTCGTAACGGACTTTCAGCTTGCCATCCGCAATCTTGTGCTCGCCACGCATCTGCATAAAGTCCTCGATGCGGGCAGAAATTTCCACGAGTACTCCTTCGATGCTCTGCACGGATTTTCCGTCGTCGCTAGAGGCGACCTCCTGGTAGCTGTAGCGAGCTCGCTTGCCGTTCGGCAGTATGTAATGGTCGGGGAAGGTCTTGTTCAGCCAGGCGAGCATGGACTTGCCGAAGTAATCTTCCACGATGCTCCTGTAACGGCCCTCGTCAATGTCGCGCAGCAGGAATTTCCCGTCGGCGAATTCGTCGAAGATGATTTCCATGTCCTCGTCGTTCATTTCGGGCAGCCCGTATTCCGGGTAGAGCTTGGCGGCGAGACGCATCTTGGTCAGGAGCGTCTGCACGGATTCGGTGAGGTAGCGCCCCGACCAGTTTTCCTTCTCGATTTTTTCTTTCCAGGCGGCTACGGTGAGCTTCTTCAGTTCGGCGAGGACCTTCGGCGATGCTTCTTGCGTGAGGATTTCCTTGCGCGAGAGCTCGGTGACTTCGACGCCAATGAATCGTTCCTGGCCGCTGCGCCACAGGAGCTCGTAGCGGGCTTCCGCATCGCCGGTGTCGAGCATTTCCTTGTTGATGGCGGCATAGAGGTTCACCTTGAGTTCCGACTTGCTTCCGCCACCTGTGCGTAGCATCGAGAGCGCCAGGATGGCGTAGGGCGGTTCTGCGACTTGCAGGCGGATGATGTTCTGGTTTGCAAGCTTGTACGCGTTGCCGTTCGGCGTGGCGAGCCTGTCGGGGAAAGCCTTGAGGAGGCTATGGGCTACGAGGTGTGAAATGTTAGATGTGGGGTGTGAAGTGAGAGATGTTGCGTTTCTCTCGTCTTTCGTCTCCCCAAAGGGGATAACATCCACTACGGGGCAAAGCCCCGAGTGTCGTATATCTCGTCTCTCGTCTAACCCATCGCGGTACTCCCGCAGCTGCCGGAACGTAAAGTTCACTTCGCGCGGGACGTTTACCGACTTCGACAACGTGTCGGCGGCAAGCGTGAGGACATCTTGCGGGAACTTGGATTTTTGCAGTGCTTCGGTGCCGGAGTGTATCCAGGCGAGTGCTGCGAGGAGCAAGTCGGGGAGGTCTTGCGGGCCGCTTGCCGAGGCGAGGAGCAGCGCGAGCGGGATGCTTGATACCGGCGTGCGGATTGCCTTGAGCCCGAGTTCCGTGATGGCGCCTCCCTGGAGCATGCCGAATTTTTCAAGAAGCGTTGTCGCGGCTTTTTCGCGTGCCTCCGGAATCGCCGTGGGAAGTTGCAACTCCGTCATTTCGGCCTTCGACTTTTGCGTCATTCCGGCCTCCGAGCCGGAATCTAGAATTCTAGATGGCGGGGCGGACGTCATTCCGGCCTCCGAGCCGGAATCTAGATGGCGGGTCGGAGCCCGCCATGACGGTGGCAGAGAACTGCTCTCTAACGCGGCTTTCTGCAGCAGCAATTCCGACGGCTCGATCTGCAGCACCTCGGGGACGATACCCCTGGGCATCCGTTTTTCGGATTCCTCGCTCCAGAGGCGGATGGCGCATCCGTTCTGCGTACGGCCACTACGGCCGCTCCTCTGGATGGCGTTCTGCATCGAGATGGGCATCGTGCGCAGTACGTTCACCTTCTCGCTGTCGTCGTAGAGGCTCACGCGTTCTATGCCGCTGTCCACGACGCCCGTGACGTTCGGGACGGTGATGGAGGTTTCCGCGATGTTCGTGGTGAAGATGACGCGCGGGCGTTCGGTGGCTTTGAAGATGCGGTCTTGCGTTTCGCGGTCCTGCCCGCCGTAGAGTTCCAGGAATTCGGCGCAGCTGTTGCCGAGCGCTTCGGCGGCGGCGCTGTGGCAGCGGGCGATTTCGGCTTTGCCCGGCAAGAATACGAGCGTGGTCTGCCAGATGTTGTTGCGGTATAGCGTCTTGAGCGCCCGCACCACTTCGGCGTCAAGGCCCACGCCCGAAACGAGCGAGTTGCCGGTGGCCGGCGCCTGGTTGATGATCTGTACGGGGAACAGCGGATGCCCGAGGCTTAGGCACTTGACGCCGAGAACCGCTTCGAGTTCGTCGCGGTTCAGCGCCGCCGACATCACCGCAACTCTCGGCCCTTCTCGTCTCTCGTCTGTAGCGAGCTTGCGAGCGTTCTCTCGTCTAAAAAACGCGAACAGCAAGTCCATATCCGCCTTGCGCTCGTGGTATTCGTCGAACACGACCCAGTCGGCGTCCATCTTGCCGTGCAGCAGTTCCTGCAAAAAGTTTCCGTACGTCTGGAACAGAATGCGCGTGCTTGCGCTCTTGCAACTGTCTTGCCTGAATTGGTAGCCTACAGTCTTGCCGCAGGGCTCGCCGTGGAGCTTCGCCGAAAATTGCGCAAGCGAGAGGGCCGCGATACGGCGGGGCTGCAGTACGACGACGCGCCCTTTGCAGTGCTTGCTTAAAAAGTAGGGGATGAATAGCGACTTGCCCGAACCCGTGGGCGCCTCGATAAGCAGGTTACGCGACGCTTCAAGCGCCGCTTCCAACTTGTCTTCTTCTTCCGCGAGGGCTAAATCACCGTAAGTCATTATATGGAACTGGGGCGTTGCGGGGCATTGTTAGACGAGAGGACGGACCTGCGGTCCTACAGACGAGAGACGAAAGAAAAATAATGGTGCTTCGCACAAGTACGAAAAATCCCTCGTCTTTCGTCTACCAGCGCGGCGGTCTTTCGTCTAATTATTACCTCGGGTACTTCAGCTTTTCGCCGGTGGCCACGTCCATGTAGGGCGGCTTGCCTTCGCGGAACTTCTGGTTGATGACGAGGTTCTCGATGCGGCGGCGCAGTCCCTGTTCTGTTTTGCAGAAGAAGTACACCACCTTGTTGGTGCCTGGCACGAGGAACATGGCGAGCTTGTACTTTTGCTTGACGGCGCGGCGGAAGAACATCATGTCTTCCTTCTTGGGCATCACGAGGTTGCTGTTTTCCTTGGTTTCGCAAATCATGTCGGCATCGGCGAGCAGCGCCTTGGACTTCTGCTTCAGGGCCGCGAAGTTGGGCTCGGAATTTTTGCGGATGGTTTCGAGACTGAATGCTCCACCGCCTTCCTTGAGGGCCTTGCGGATTCCGCGGAATGCGAAGATGCCGAGGACGACAAGAACCAGGGCGATAATGAAGGGCCAGTAATTGGCAAGAAAATCTAACATAGGGACCTCGCGATTTCTCCTTTCAGGACGCCCCAAATATAGAAAAAAGAAAAATTTTCTATTTTGTAAAATCGTGAAAGATCTTGTAAAAATAGGATGTCTTGCTGCTCTGCTGTCTGCGACGGCCTCCTTTGCCGGTCCGGCTGCGGCCGGTTGTGCCGACGGTACGGTGATATCTTCGATTTCTTTCGAGGGCCTAGAACATACGAACCCGCGCGTGGTGCAGCGCGAACTCCTGAACAAGGTGGGCGAGCCGTTCTCCGCCAAGAATTTCGAGACCGAGAAGCTCCGCCTACAGGATCTGGACCTCTTTACCGAAATTACCATAACCTGCGACGGTGCAAACGTTAAATACGCCTTCAAGGAAATCTTCCGCTGGATTCCGGCGCCTGCGGGCAAGAAGACGGACCGCGACGGCTTGATGCTCGGGCTTGCGCTTGCGAACCTGAACGTGCTGGGCGAGGACATCCGCGCCGAGGTGCAGTACCGCACGACGGTGGATCCGTTCTTCGACAAGAACGAGTATGCGTTCTACGCGAGTTCTCCATACATCCTCGGTTTCCCGCTCGGGTGGAACTTCGAGTTCCTCGTGACCGACAGCTACGACAACATCCGCGGTTTCCAGGAGAACAGCATCTTGCTTGACCTGGATTTGGACTACAAGGTGCTGCCGCACTTGTCACTGCTGTGGACTGTCGCCGGGCGCGATTTGCAAGACGCCGCGTTCTTGCCGGAACTGGGAATCGGTTTCGCTTTCGATTACCGCGACAGCAAGCTCGATACCCGCAGGGGCGTGTATTTTGAGTACATGCTCACGCACGTGGGCGAGGGCGACGATAGCGACAGCGACTGCGACGTGTCCAATGGCGAAAGCTGCCGCGGCATGGGAGGCGAGAACTTCTGGGAGTACCTGACGGATGCCCGCGCCTACTTTACGCTCGGCAAGTTCGTGACGGGGGCAACGGCGTTGGTGCGTCTGCGTCCGGGCGATGTGGAATTCTACGATTACTATTATCATGGCGGTGCCAATACGTTCCGCGGTCACGAGGCCGACTCGGGCTCTCTCGGCGTCCACGAGGCGCTCCTTACGCTCGAGGAGAGGTTCGTGTTGCTGGAACGCCGCTCGGCCAGTGTCGCCGGCGTGAACTTCTTCTATGGCGTTCAATTGGTGGCCGGCCTCGACGGGAGCCTCTTGTGGGACAAGGGCCACCCGGGCTGGGACGATTACGAGGGTGCCGTCTACGGCGGTCTCCATCTCGTGATTCCGGCGCTCGACCGCATCCGCTTCGAAGTCGGTTATAGCCCCGACAAGGGCGAACCGGTATTCTACTTCGGGCTGTTCGACAAGGTGACCTCGTCTCGCTGGAGAAGTAGATAAGAGCATAAGACCGCTCGAACGGCTACACTTGACTATTTGCTACATAAATGTTAAATTTACGTTAACGTATTGGAAAACAAAGACTTAGGCCAAAGGTGGCCTATCGGAGTATAAATGGCAATCAATTACCTGGATCTCCCTATTGGACGTAAGTACCCCTACGAGGTCGATTGCGTCGTGGAGATTGGCAAGGACACGAACCTCAAGTACGAATATGACGAACGCCTGCACGTGTTCCGCCTGGACCGCTGCCTGCTCAGCTCCATGAGCTACCCCTGCACGTACGGTTTCATTCCGAGCACCAAGGCCGACGACGGCGACGCGCTCGACATGCTTATCTACAGCCCCGCCTCGATGATGACGGGTTCCGTTTGCACTTGCCGTGTGATTGGCGCCCTCGACATGACCGACGGCGGCAAGAAGGACTACAAGGTTTTGGGCGTGCCGGTATTCAACCCGCGCCCCATCAAGGATATTGGCGACGTGGACCAGATGTTCCTGCGCATTACCAGGAACTTCTTCCAGAACTACAAGGAATTGGAAGGCAAGGATGTGCAGATTGGCGAGTGGCAGAATGCCGACTTTGCCCGCGAGAAGGTAATCGTGGCTCACCGCGCCTACTTCCAGAACCAGGTGCAGGTCCCGGAATCCTTCTACCAGGAACCGGAAAGCGCTGAACACCTCCCGCCCGAAGAGCTGATTTAGTTCACGCGAGATCAAGAATTGAGAGAGCCCGGCCGCTGCGCCGGGCTTTTCTGTTTGGGCGGGCATCTTGGGCGGACGTCTTGATGCATAAAAAAAGAGCGGGGCTTTCGCCTCGCTCCTTTTTGAAACTGTAGAAGCTCTTACCTGGAGTAGTATTCCACGACGAGCTGTTCCTGCAGCTGGACAGGGATCTGTTCGCGGAGCGGGAGCTTCACGAGCGTGCCTTCCATCTTGCCGGCGTCGACAGTCAGGTATTCCGGAGCTGCCGGGGCGTTGGCGATGGCTTCCTTGATCTGCACGTGTTCCTTGGAACGTTCGCGCACGGAAATCACGTCGCCGGCCTTCACGAGGCGGCTGGGGGAGAAGCTGCGGACACCGTTCACGGCGAAGTGGCCGTGTGCGACGTACTGACGGGCAGCGAAGATGGTGCGGGCAAAACCCATGCGGTAGACGAGAGCGTCCAGGCGGGTTTCGAGCA
>Ga0310697_10002527_pt1 | contig 19272 bp, 14 predicted proteins | sample 172DNAGHGlowgp2_FD_203883 | JGI IMG/M metagenome (GOLD analysis project Ga0310697, IMG submission 203883) | Sheep rumen microbial communities from Palmerston North, Manawatu-Wanganui, New Zealand - 1728 DNA GHGlow gp2 (v2) (version 2) | ecosystem: Host-associated > Mammals > Digestive system >... | reverse complement strand
TGGTGTCGAGGCTGCTGCTAAGCATGACCCGCGTCAGCGACGTACAGCCGGAGAAGGCGTGGCCACCTAAAACGCGAATATTGTCTGTCCAGTTGATGTCGCTCAGACTGTTACAGCCGTAGAAGGCGCGGTAGTCTATCTCCTCGACCTTCGTGCCAAGATGTACGGACTCCAGGCTGGTGCAGCTCTCGAAGGCGTAGCTCGGAATACGTTTCAGACCGTTGCCGATGGTGACCGCCAGCATGGCCTTGCAGCCTATGAACGCGTCGTCGCCCATCGTCGTCACACTGTTGGGGATGCTGATGCTCTTCAGCTTAGTACAGTCCTTGAATGCCGAGCCGCCGATGACGGAGCAGCCATCGTTGACGGTCACCGACGTGATGTTCGTACAGCCGCTGAAAACCGAGCCATCCATGGTGTCGAGGCTGCTGCTAAGCATGACCCGCGTCAGCGACGTACAGCCGGAGAAGGCGTGGCCACCTAAAACGCGAATATTGTCTGTCCAGTTGATGTCGCTCAGACTGTTACAGCCGTAGAAGGCACGGTAGCCTATCTCCTCGACCTTCGTACCAAGCTGTACGGACTCCAGGCTGGTGCAGCTCTCGAAGGCGTAGCTCGGAATACGTTTCAGACCGTTGCCGATGGTGACCGCCAGCATGGCCTTGCAGCCTATGAACGCATCGTCGCCCATCGTCGTCACACTGTTGGGGATGCTGATGCTCTTCAGCTTCGTACAGTCCTTGAATGCCGAGCCGCCGATGACGGAGCAGCCTTCGCCGATGGTCACTGACGTGATGTTCGTACAGCCGCTGAAGACTGAGCCATCCATGGTGTCAAGACTGCTGCCCAGCTCCACCCGCGTCAGCGACGTACAGCCGGAGAAGGCGTGGCCGCCGAGCGTGCGCACAAGGCCGAGTCCGCTGATGTCACTGAGACTGTTACAGCCGTAGAAGGCGCGGTAGCCTATCTCCTCGATATTGCTGCCCAGCGTCACGGCTGTCAGGTCGGTACAATTCTCGAAGGCGTAGCTGTCAATACTCTTTACAGTGTACTCCACCCCGCCATTGCTGACGGTGGCAGGTATGATGACGCTGCCTGTGTACTTCGGACTGTTACTCGTCACGGCGGCTACACGCCCGTTCTTGTCGGTAATCTTGTAGGCGATGCCTCCAACCACGAAGTCGGCAGCCTGTACTGCCACCACAACAATGGCCGCAACAGCCAGTGCGACCGCTCTGCTAAGGAAAAAGTTCTTCATAAGCATGTTTTTTAGATTGTTTTGTTAGTTAGCTATCCGTCTGCAAAGATAAAGATTTTTTTCAATACTGACAAAATTTCCTCAAATAATTTCTTTTTTTTCGATTTTTTACGTAACTTTGCCGTCTATGACGGCGAAATCAACTCCGTCTCGGCAAAAAAGATGAAACGACTACTTACTACATTGACAATGACCGTGGCCGCGATGGCCGCGATGGCGCAGGGCTTCGACAACCTGCCCGACCCGATTGAGGACGTGAACAAAGTGGTGGACAACACCCCCGACTCGATAGCCAAGGCACTGATGTCAAGGCCCAAGCCCGGTTCCACACGGCGAGGAACGAACCCCGTGCTGTTCCTCGTAGGCAACTCCACCATGCGCAACGGCACACGTGGCGACGGCAGCAACGGGCAGTGGGGCTGGGGCTACTACGCCAGCAAGTATTTCGACGGCAGCAAGATAAGCGTCGAGAACCAGGCCCTCGGCGGCATGTCGACACGCACGTTCTATACCGACCTGTGGCCTGCGCTGCGCGACGCGCTGAAGCCCGGCGACTGGGTGGTCATCTCCATCGGCCACAATGACAATGGCGACTTCTTCGACCAGAAGCGTGCCCGTGCCGTCATCCCTGGCGTCGACGAGGACACCTGCTACGTGGGGTTCAACGAGCGCACACAGCGTCAGGACACTGTCTATTCCTACGGTCACTACCTGCGCTGCTACATCAGCGAGGCACGCGCCAAGGGTGCCAACCCCATCCTGATGTCGCTGACGCCGCGCGATGCCTACGACGAGCGCACGGGCAAGACGGTACGCAAGCCGCAGACGGAGTGGGCAGCCTACATCGCCGCCACAGAGGGCGTGCCCTTCGTCGACCTCAACGAGCGCAGCGGACAGAAGCTCGACTCATATAGCGAGTGGAAGAAGAAGTACCACTTCCTGGGCGACAAGATACACACCTCGAAATTCGGTGCCGAGATGAACGCCCTGAGTGCCGCCGAGGGACTGTGGGAGAGCCGTAACCCGCAGCTGAAGCCCCTGCAGGCGATGATGCAGAACGTGCCGGCGGCCACGAAGGCCGTGAAGCGCGAGGCTGGGAAACCAGTGCTCTTCTTCACCGGCGACTCGACGGTGAAGAACGCCGACAAGGACGACGACGGCATGTGGGGTTGGGCATCGCAGGCCGCCACCGTCTTCGACGAGACGAAGATCACGCTCTTTAATGCCGCACGCGCCGGACGCTCCACACGGTCGTTCCTGCGCGAGGGGCTATGGGACGAGGTCTACAACTCGCTGCAGCCGGGCGACTTCGTGACCATACAGTTCGGACACAACGACATCTGTCCCATCACCGACCAGAAGGCACGCGGCGTCATACCCGGCACGAAGGACACGCTGCACGTCTACAAGCTGGACAACGGCACCTACGAGGTGGTCTACAGCTTCGGCTGGTACCTCAGGAAGTTCATCGACGACGTGCGCGAGAAGGGTGCCACGCCGATACTCGTCTCGCTGACACCGCGCAACGAGTGGCCCGGCGGCAAGATAGAACGGCGCGACGACAGCTACGGACGCTGGTACCGTGAGGTGGTGGAGCAGACGGGCGTGGAGTTCGTCGACATGCATAATATCTCCGCCGACTTCCTCGACAAGAAATTTGCCGTGAAGCGACTGTCCGACGACAAGGAGAAGGCGAAGGCCGAGACTGCCAAGATCAAGGAGAAGGCGGGCACGTACTTCAAGAAAGACCACACCCACGCCTCGAAGACCGGTGCACAGATGAACGCCCAGTCAATGGCCAAGGGTCTGCGCCAGAACAAGTCGGAGCTGGCGAAATACCTGAAGAAATAAACGAGAACGTGAAACGTATAATAATAATGTTGTCATGAAAAGGAATGTATTTGTTTTGTTGGGCCTCCTGGCCTGCGTGATGACGTGGGCAGCCCCCGTCAGTACGGAGGAGGCACGCCGAAAGGCAGAGTTGTTCGTGAAGCAGCGGACAGCGAACGCACGTGGTGGTAACACCGTCACGCCGACGCTGACGGAAGTGAGCGTCGGGAAAGAGCTTTACGCCTTTAACATCGGACAGCGCGACGGCTTCGTCATCGTCAGCGGCGACGACCGTACAGACGCGATCCTCGGCTATGCCGACAGCGGACGCCTCTCGGCCGACGACATGCCCGATAACTTGCGGTCGTGGCTCGAGAGCTATGCCGACGAGATACGGTGGGCGGCACAGCACGCCGTCAGCAACACCGCCGGAAGCCGTGCAGCGCGAGTGACGGCCATACGCCGCTCCGTCGCCCCGATGCTCACCTGCGAGTGGAACCAGAGTGAGCCGTACAACAACTACTGCCCGGTGGTGAAATACCAATATAACAACGCCCCTTACGAACTGAAGCAGGCGGTGACGGGATGTGTGGCAACAGCGACGGCACAGATAATGTACTACCACGGCCGACAGCTCGGCGCACCGACGACAATGCCGAAGGGCACGCCTGCCTACAACTCTACCAAGACAGGACTCTTTGCCGAATGGGTGGATGAACAGGCGGGCACATACAATACCACGAACACCGTAGCGGCGAAGGCGGCACGTAGCTTCGACTGGTCGAAGATGGTCGACTTCTACCCCACGGCGAGTGACGAGGCCAACGAAGAGGTGGCACGTCTGATGGAGTATGTCGGTGCCGCCGTACAGATGCAGTACGGCTCCAGCTCGAGTGCCAGCACCTCAGCCGTGCCGGGAGCGCTCGTCGAATACTTCGGCTACGACAGCGACGCGAAGACCATCTACCGCAACGACTACGGCTATCAGGAATGGCTCGATGCCATCTACGATGAGCTGACGACGAACGGACCGGTGCTCTTCGGCGGACAGTCCGTCGGCGGCGGCCATGCCTTCGTCATCGACGGATACAGCGAGGACGACTTCTTCCACGTCAACTGGGGATGGGGCGGACAGAGCAACGGCTACTACCGTCTGTCGGCACTGAACCCCACGGAGCAGGGCATTGGCGGCAGCACCTCTACCGACGGATACAACTACGACCAGGACGTAATGGTCAACGTCAAGGCCGAGGACGACGGAGAGAGCGACAACAGCACGGTAAGGCTGACATCGCAGATGTGGAAGTTTGCCAGCCAGCCGTCGGCAGTATGGTCTGAATACAACCACAAATATTTCTATGACAATAGCGGATTCCATTACTTAAATCTAACTTACAAAATTGCCAATAATACCGGACAAGCTAACACTTTCGGCTGGGGAGTGGCCATCTATAAGGACGACGAGATGGTTCAACTTATACAGTCTACCTGGACAGACTTCGCCAATGGATCATATCTTTCTGGCAACACCGGCAGCCTTGACTTCAACACAAAACTCGAGGACGGCGATTACCGCATCATCTGCGTCAGCCGCAAGTCGGGCACTAACACATGGTACCCGAACTACGACAGCGACCTGTTCTACATCAAGGCTACCGTAACGAACAACGGTAACAACATTGCATTTGAGAACATCGCACAAGACCGCACCGTACAGCTCTCGGGAACTCTCGAGCTGAGCGGCGAAGCCGTACAGAACCAGCCGGTGACGATGATTGCCAAGCTGTCGAACACCGGATATAAGTACAACGGCACCGTACAGCTGATATGGAAGTCGGGCGACAAAAACTATCGTATGGCAGCACGACAGATCGACGTGGAGAGCGGTGCCGAGAACAAGGTGTTTGAGTTCCCATTCACCCCAACGAGCACAGGCGAGTACGAGCTGGTGCTGTGGGACAAGGACAACAGGACCATCACCGCACAGTCGACCACCATCACCGTCGCGCCAGCACCCGCAGCAACCAACGGCACACTCGAGATAGTCAGCACAGTGCTGAAGAACGGAGACCTGGCTAACCATGAGGTCTACGGCACGACAGCACGTGCCACGGTGACGGTCAGGAACACCGGCGCGACAGACCATACTTCTGGTCTGAAGGTATGGCTTTTCCACTGGACTACTTCTGACGGGATACACTATAGTGGCAGCAGCGTCGATGGCAAGCTCTATGAACTGAGCGTACCCGCCGGACAGACGGCGACGCTCGACGTAGAGATTGACGGCATGGAGATTGGCGACGAAGAATACGGTTTTGGCTACTATTATGCCAACGGAAACCAGATTTCGACAACACCGTTCTTCAAGGCTTACGAGGGCATCACCACCTACACCGCCGATGGCACGGAGTCGACATCGAAGAAAACCTCTACCGTGGCCGTGGCTGACGACGTGGCTGTGGTAGACATCAGCGGCGTCGCCGGCATCACGGAAGTCACGCCTAACAGCAACCCCAACACCCTGTACTTCGTCAGCGAGGATGTCAGCGGACTCGAAGGGAAGAACGTCGTAAAGAACGGTGTCGCCGAGGAACTGAACATCAGCGACGAGCAGCCGTTCTACACACCGAAGAGCTTCACCGCCACACACGCCTCCTATACACGCCGCTTCACACAGGGTGCCGACGGCACCGGAGGGTGGACGACCATCGTGCTGCCCTTCGACGTGAAGCAGGTGAAGCAGGGCGACCGCACCATCGACTGGTTCCACTCCGGCAGCGACAGCGGCAAGCACTTCTGGGTGAAGGAGTTCACCAGCGATGGCAGCAGTACCGTGAACTTCGGCTTCGCCGACAAGATGGTGGCGAACACGCCGTACATCATCGCCGTGCCTGGAAACCAGTGGGGCGAGAACTGGAACCTCACCAACAAAGACATAACGTTCTACGGCGAGGATGCAGCCGTCGTGGCCGATGCCGCGGCGAGCCTCAGCGGCAACAACTACCGCTTCGTTGGCGGTACGCGTACTGCAGAGGCTGACGAAGTCTACGTGATGAACGGCGACGGCAACGCCTTCCAGAAGGAGGCCAATGCCACCGTGGCTCCGTTCCGTGCCTACTTCAAGGCAACGAACATCAGCTACGCCACGGCTCTCGCCATAGGCTCCGACAGCGATGTGCCCACACCCGTCGGCACGCTGCGTAACGATGACAACACGGACAGCACTGACGGTGCCATATACAGTCTCGACGGCCGTCGTGTGAAGAGCGCAGGCAAGGGCATCTACATCGTCAACGGCAAGAAGGTTGTGAAGTAAAAACAGAGGAAGGAGAATAGCGATGAAAAGAAGATATGTAATACCCGTGACACAGACAGTAACTGTCGAGGCGCAGAGGCCGATAGCCGGGTCGGGGCCCGGTGCCAACGACCAGGGGAATCCCGGCATCAAGAACTCGCGCCGCCAGCGCAGCGGCCGCCGGAAAGACGACTGGGATGACTGGGAAGAGGAGGAGTAACCCATGATGCGGCAGACTACACAGGACGGCAGAAGGCTTTCGCAATGATAGACAGGGCGACGGTTGACAAGATAATAGACGCGGCACAGATAGTGGACGTGGTCTCGGAGTTCGTGACGCTACGAAAAAGCGGCGTGAACTACAAGGGACTGTGCCCATTCCACGACGACCGCAACCCGTCGTTCATGGTGTCGCCGGCGAAGAACATCTGCCACTGCTTCGTCTGCGGCAAGGGCGGCACGCCGGCGGGTTTCCTCATGGAGCACGAACAGATAACCTACCCCGAGGCCCTGCGGTGGCTGGCGCGCAAGTACAATATAGAGATAGTAGAAAAGGAGCTGACCGACGAGGAGCGTCAGCAGCAGAACGACCGCGAGTCGATGCTCGTGGTCAACGAGTGGGCCATGAAGTGGTTTCACGACACGCTGAAGAACGACCCCGACGGCATTGCCATCGGCAAGCAGTACTTCCGCAGCCGAGGCATACGCGATGACATCATCGAGAAGTTCCAGCTGGGCTACTCGCCAAACCGCCGCGATGCCATAGCGACGGCAGCGCAGAAGGCGGGCTACAAGGCGGAATACCTCACGAAGACGGGACTCTGTTATGCGAGGAACGAGGATAATTCGAGGAACGAGGATGGTCAGACCACTCAGTTGGTAGACCGCTACCGCGGACGCGCCATCTTCCCGTGGCTCAACGTGTCTGGACGTGTGGTGGCCTTCGGCGGACGCGTCCTCGACAGTCGCACGAAGGGTGTGGCACAGAAGTACGTCAACTCGCCCGACTCCGACATCTACCACAAGGAGCGTGAGCTCTACGGTATCTTCCAGGCTAAGAAGGCAATAGTCAAGGAAGACCGTGTGTTCATGGTCGAGGGCTACACCGATGTCATAGCCATGCACCAGGCCGGTGTGGAGAACGTCGTGGCGAACTCAGGCACGGCACTGTCGTACTACCAGATACGCATGCTCCACCGCTTCACCAACAACATCACACTGCTCTACGACGGCGACGAGGCGGGCATACACGCCGCCATGCGCGGTACCGACATGCTACTCGAGGAGGGCATGAACATCAAGGTGCTGCTGCTGCCCGACGGCGACGACCCCGACTCCTTCGCACGCAAGCACTCCACTGAGGAGCTGCGCCGATACATTGACGAGCACCAACAGGACTTCATAACGTTCAAGACTCACCTGACGGTGGAGAACATCAGCGACCCCGTGAAGCGCAGCCAGGGCATCAGCGGCATTGTGAAGAGCATCTCCGTCATCCCCGACCCTATACTGCGGTCGACATACATCTCCGAGGTGTCGTCGCGCCTGAACATCAAAGAGTCGACGCTGCTCGACTCCATGAACAATTTCATCAGGAAAGCGCTGGATGAGAAGTCGAAGAACGAGGAAAGGCAACGGGAAAGGCAACAGACGGAGGGACAAACAAACCAGCAGTCCGACCAGAAACCCGACCCTCAAGACAATCCCCGTACCTCGAATCCTGACGGCTCAGACTATCCTCGCACCTCGCACCTCGTACCTCGTACCTCGAATCAGGTCACCTCGAATCAGAGTGCCTCGAACGGCATAGAGACGCTCCTCATACGCGAGGTGGTACGCCACGGCGACGAGGTCATCTACGACAACATCGAGACGGAGGACGGGCAGACCATCAGTTTCAACGTGGCACAGTATGTAGACTACGACCTCAGACAGGACGGCATAACGTTCCAGACACCTGTCTACAACAGGATACTCGCCGAGGCAGTAGAGCATAGCGGCGAGACGGGATGGCGCGCCGAGACGTACTTCACCAACCACCCAGACATAGAGCTCTGCCGACTCGCTACACAGCTGGTAGTCGACCGCTATCAGCTGGGGGGCCGTTTCGCCGTTGCACCGCGCGAGGGCTCGCTGTGCCAGCGGGTGATACATCTGGTGATGGACTTGCGCATGGAGCTTATCGAGGCCCGTCTCAAGGAGCTGCGCAACCAGATGAGACTCAGCAACGGCGACAGCAACCGCGTCATGGAGCTGATGAAGGAGTACAGCGAGACACAGACGCTACGCAACCTCCTGGCAAAGAGACTGGGGAGGTAGAGAGAGGTGAGAGCTGAGAAGTGAGAGGTGAGCGATGCAGTGGATATACGTCATATTAGCGGTACTCTACCAGATAATAATCATCCTGGCAATAGTACATGTGGTGCTGGACAACCGCCAGCCGGCAAAGACCATGTCGTGGGCACTGGTCATATACTTCGTGCCCGTGGCAGGACTGGTGCTCTACCTCTTCTTCGGTGTCAACACACGTAAGGAGCGGCTCATCAACCAGCGGCAGCTCGACCAGCTATCAAAACGGTCGATGCTGGGCTACGTGGAACAGCAGAACCTGACGCTGCCCGAGCAGCACAAGCCACTGATAGACCTGTTCATCAACGAGAGCTTCTCGCTGCCGTTCAAGGACAGCCAGGCAGAGATATACACCGACGGCTACCAGTTCTTCCCCGAGCTGCTCGCGGCGATAGCAGGGGCGCGCCACCACATACACATCGACATGTACATCATGGAGGACGACCCCCTGGGACGGCTCGTCAGCGACGCACTCATAGCACGGGCGCGCAGCGGTGTCGAAGTGCGCATCATCTACGACGACGTGGGCTGCTGGAGCGTCAAGAACCGGTTCTTCGAACGGCTGCGCGAGGAGGGCATCGAGGTGATGGCCTTCCTTCCCGTACGTTTCCCGTCGTTCACCAGCAAGGCCAACTACCGAAACCACCGCAAGCTGATAGTCATCGACGGCACGACGGGCTACGTCGGCGGCATGAACATCGCCCTGCGCTATGTCAAGGGCATCGGCAAGGGCGGCAGCACGCCGTGGCGCGACACCATGGTGCGCATCACGGGACTGGGCGTCCACGCCCTGCAGCGCGCCTTCCTCATCGACTGGTACTTCGTCGACCGCACACTCATCACCAACCGCGACTACTACCCCACGGCGGCCATGCGGCACGACGGCGACACACAGCTGCTGATGCAGCTCGTCACCAGTGCCCCTACAAGTCCCTACCCTTCTATCTTGCAGGGCTTCGTCTATGCCATCAGCACGGCACGCCGCTACATATATATTGAGACACCATACTTCCTGCCTAACGAGCCAGTGCTCTTCGCGCTGAAGAACGCCGTGCTGGCAGGTGTCGACGTCTGTCTGCTCTGTCCGCGACGCTCCGACGCGCGGTTCACGGAGTGGGCCTGCCGCAGCTATCTGCGCGAGCTACACGAGACAGGAGCCCGCATCTTCCTCTACGATGCCGGCTTCATGCACTCCAAGGTAATGATTATCGATGACTCGTTCTCCACCTGCGGTTCGACAAATGTCGACTTCCGCTCCTTCGAGAACAACTTCGAGAGTAACGTATTCTTCTACGACGAACAGACGGCACGCCGCCTCAGGAGCGTCTTCGAGGACGACCTCAGCCACAGCGTAGCCTTCGGCTCCGTACACGAGTGGTCGCGACCCAGTTTCCTGCACCGTCTCATCGAGAGTCTCACCCGCGTCTTCTCGCCCCTGCTATAGCCGTCATCGGAAGAGTGCGGAGTGAGAGGCGCAGTCCCTTGGCCACTAACGAAACAGGGTGAAGTTGACGCTGCCGTACTGGCGGTGTTCGACGAAATGCGGATGGGCTTCGAAACTGTGGTCTTTGCCATGCTCGAAGACGAAGATGCCGTCGTCGCTGAGCAGCTGCCGTTCGAAGACGATGTCAGGGATCGTTGCCAGTTCCTTCAAGGCGTATGGAGGGTCAGCGAAGATGAAGTCGAACTGCGCCTTGCACGACTTCAGGAACCTGAACACGTCGCCGCGCAGCGGCAGACAACCCTCGTCGCCCAGCTTCTTCACGCAGTCGACGATGAAACGGTGGTGGTCGCGGTCCATCTCAACGCTTACAACACGCCGGCAGCCTCGCGAGAGCAACTCGAGTGTTATGCTGCCGGTACCGGAGAAGAGGTCGAGGGCATCGGCACCGTCGAAGTCGACATACTGCGTCAGCACGTTGAAGATGTTCTCCTTTGCAAAGTCCGTTGTGGGACGTGCCTTGAATGTTCGCGGGATGTCGAAATGGCGTCCCTTGTATTTTCCAGTTATTATTCGCATATCACTTGAATCCTACTATCTTATGAGTCTGCAGCGACAGCCGCCACTGCGGATGCTCCTTAATGTAGTCCACGCAACGACCCAACACGAGGGCGTTACACTGTGCGTCGCCCGTGTCGCAGGGCTGTAGGAAGAGCCGCGAGCGTGCCGTCAGCAGTGAGCGGTGCGACTCGGTCAACGACATACGGTGAAGGACAGACTCTGGGTCGATGGTCTCGTCGAACACTATCTTCACCTCGTCAGGCAACCTTTCACCGAACCTCGAGACGCCCTTCGGCGACACTGTCAGCCAGTCGATGTTAACCGGTGCCGGCAACGTGCCGTTGCTCTCCATGGCCACCTCGAAGCCGTGGCGGTGAAGAAGTTCCACGAAAGCAGCGTCGGCCTGCAGCGTAGGCTCACCGCCAGTAAGCACCGCCAACATAGCAGGAGCCTGGCCGTCATCCTGCAACGCTAAGTCCTGCATCACTGCGATGCCATTCCTCCCTGAAAGGGTCTCGCACGAGGACACAATCTGCTCGGCGGTCATCTCACGATAGCTGTCGAACGCAGTGTCGCAGAACGGACAGCGCAAGTTACAACCAGCGAAACGCACGAACACCGCCGCCCGTCCCGTGTTATGTCCCTCGCCCTGCAGCGAGTAAAATATGTCGTTTACCTTAAACATCACGCAGCCCGTACCTACTCAACCTCATACACAGCGATGTTTCCCTCGCTCTCTTGCACAGAGGCCTTGTAGCAGTGAGGCACGCGCTCCACCACCCAGCGGGCGAGGTTCTCTGCTGTGGGATTGAACGGCAGCACCTCGTTGAGAATACGATGGTCCAGCGGTTCCTGCACGAGACGCTTTATCTCGCTGAAGTCGATTATCATGCCGTTGCGGTCGAGCTCCCGGGCACGGCAATAAACAATGATTATCCAGTTGTGGCCATGGGTGCGCGTGCACTTGCTCTCATAGTCGAGCTCGAGACTATGACAGGCCGAAATCTCTATTTTCTTCTGTAAGTAATACACGGTCAATAATCTAAATGTTCAAAATCACCGCCCTCGTGTGAACAGCGTCATCAGGTCGTAGGGCATGTCCTTGATCTGCGTGGCAGGGGCGCGGTTGAAGTCGGCAGAGGGGTTGATGACATATGTCTTGCTGACGTAGCGTTTCAGCTCTTCAACGAGCCACTCGCCGTCGGGAATGTCACCGACGAGGTGCATCTCGTCATGCTCCTGGCTGAGCATCAGCTGTTTCCACACGTAAAGCATGAAGTACAGGGCATCGTGCGCACGGCGCGTCTCAAAACGGTTGCAGAACTTGAAACGGTTCTTCTGGAAGGCGAAAATGTCGACAGCCTGATCGTGGAAGTAGCCATAGAGCTTATTACGCTGACCGGTGAACGACCGCTGGTGCAGGTGTCGCCAGACGGGTGTCATGGCAGCTATATACTGCACGTCCTGGAAACGGTCGTCGACGACCAACTTCAGGTCGCGGTTCATGGAAAAGACGGCCACGGCGTTCAGGTCGGGCAGCACGTTGTAAAGCACTGTCTCGGGTCCGGCATAAGGGAAAGCATGGCGGTAGGTCTCCACCATCTTCGACTCGTCGAAAAGCTCTACAGGTGTCATCAGCACCGGGGTGTCGGCCAGCACGCGCGCCTTAGCTATGCCCGTAGCGGGCAGCTCGGCACTCTTTAGCGCCTCACGCAGGTTGGCGGCCATCGAGATGCCGCTCTTCACCACGTAGGGCTCGTAGACGATGGGGTTCTCCACCTCCTCGCTGTTCACCAGTGCCGCAAACGACAAGCTGTTCCGGCTTATCCTGATGGTCAGCCGCTGTTTTATTTGCTGGTTTGTAATGCTCATCTCAGTTTTTTTCATTACCTTTGCGCGTGCAAAGATAATGAAAATTTTCGAATAGTGATAACTGAAGAGCTAAAATATCGCATCACGACAGCTATAGGACACACGCCGACGGATGAACAGCGACAGGCCATAGCCGTCTTCGCCGACTTCATGGCCGACCGACGCGACGAGTCGGTGATGGTGCTCAGCGGCTCGGCGGGAACGGGAAAGACGACGCTCGCCGCCGCCATCGTCAGGGCACTGGCAGCCCTCGGACAGAAGATGGTGCTCCTCGCCCCGACGGGCCGCGCCGCCAAAGTCTTCGCCCACTATGCCGGCACGGCGGCCTTCACCGTACACCGCCGCATATACCGCCAGAGGAGCCTCGAGGGCGGCTTCGACCTGAACTTCAACGCCGCCCGCGACACGCTCTTCATCGTCGACGAGGCATCGATGGTGAACAGCTCCGCCGACGGTTCTATCTTCGGCTCCGGCAGCCTGCTCGACGACCTCATAGCTTTCGTCTACGGCGCAGGCCGCAGGCAGGCCGCACAAGGCAACAACTGCCGTCTGCTGCTCATCGGCGACCAGGCACAGCTGCCGCCCGTGGGCGAGCTGTCGAGTCCTGCCCTGCAGCCGTCGGTGCTGAGCTCCTACGGTCTTCACGTCTACGAGAGTGCTCTTCATGAAGTGCTGCGCCAGGCACAAGAGTCGGGCATACTGTGGAACGCTACCCACATCCGCGGATACGGGGAAAAGTCAACGCCGGCGGAAAGGGGAGACGGTCTGCTCCGGTTGCCACAGGTCTGCATCCAGGGGTTCACCGACATCCATATCGTGCCGGGTGATGAACTGATAGAACAGCTGGCAACCAGCTATTCGCGTGCCGGTCTCGATGACACCATCGTCATCACGCGCAGCAACAAGCGGGCTATAGTCTACAATCAGGGCATACGACGTTCCATCCTCGACCGTGAGGACGAGCTGTGCTGCGGCGACCGCCTGATGATAGTTAAGAACAACTACTACTGGATGACGGCATCTCATGCCTCTAACAATGAACAACAAACAATTGAATTCCTCGCCAACGGCGACACCGCCGTGGTACAGCGTGTGCGAAACATACACGAACAACACGGTTTCCGTTTCGCCGATGTCACCATGACCTTGCCCGACTACGATGACTACGAGCTGACAGCCACCGTACTGCTCGACACCCTCGGCAGCGAGGCACCGTCGCTGACACGCGAGCAGCAGACACAGCTCTACGAACGCGTCATGGCCGACTACGCTGACATACCCCTGAAGCAGGACCGTCTGAAAGCCGTACGCCAGGACCGCTACTACAACGCCCTTCAAGTGAAATTCGCCTACGCCGTCACCTGCCACAAGGCGCAAGGCGGGCAGTGGTCTCACGTCTACATAGACCAAGGCTACATGACCGACGACATGCTCACCCCCGACTACCTGCACTGGCTCTACACTGCTTTCACACGAGCCACGGACCAGCTATATCTCGTCAACTGGCCCAAGACGCAGGTCTCCGACGACCGACAAATTTAGTCGGTGTCACACTATCAGGCCATCCTCGAGACGTATGGTGCGGTCGGTGATGGTGGCAAGCTGTTCGTCGTGCGTCACGATGACAAAGGTCTGTCCGAAACGGTCACGGAGGTCGAAGAAGAGGCTGTGCAGCTCCTGCTTGTTGTGTGTGTCGAGTGATCCCGACGGCTCGTCGGCGAGTATGACGGCGGGGTTGTTGACCAGTGCCCGTGCCACGGCAATGCGCTGTTTCTCGCCGCCGGAGAGTTCTGCGGGCTTGTGGGTGGCACGGTCGGCGAGCTGCATGAACTGCAGCAGCTCCTGAGCGCGCTCGCGAGCCTTGCGCTGCGAGGTGCCTGCTATGTAGGCGGGTATCATAATATTCTCTATGGCTGTAAACTCCGGCAGCAACTGATGGAACTGGAAGACGAATCCGAGATGACGGTTACGGAAGTCGGCCAGTGCCTTCTGCGAGAGGGTGGTCACGTCGACTGAATCGACGTGCACTGTACCGCCATCAGGACGGTCGAGCGTGCCGATAATCTGCAACAGCGTGGTCTTTCCGGCTCCCGAGGGTCCGACGATGCTTACTACCTCGCCACGGTCTATGTGCAGACTGATGCCTTTGAGTACCTGTAGTGAGCCGAAGCTCTTGGTGATGTTTTCTGTTGTTATCATTGTTAGAGAGTTTTTCTTTTTTCTGGGGCTCATAGGCCGCTAGGCCTCATGTCTCGCGGCGGCTGCGGGTTATCCAGCGCTGTATGGTGTTATAGAGGCTGGTCTCCTCGTGATGCTGAGCCTCGGTAAAGCTCATGGTGTCCTCCTTCTGGGTGCCATACTGGTCGGGGAAGATGATCATGAGGTTCTTGCCCGAGAAGTAGTTCTGCAGTTCGTCGGGCAGTCGCTCGAGCGCGTTCTTATAAGATATTGTACCCTTACGCGCGGTGACGACCACGAAGAGATGGTCGGCGGCGATGTGTGCGGCAAGCCGTGGCAGCTCATTCCAATGGCTCATGGGCGTAAACTCCGTCCGAACCGATGGGTGCAGGTTGTTGATGTACTCAGCAATTAGCACAAGCGACTCCTCACGGCCGTGGAACTGTATGCGGCAGTCGAGCTGTCCGGCCAGTCGGCAGAGCCGCTCGAGCCAGCGGTGGAAGCCGGGTTCGAACTCGGCGCGGCTGGGCACGGCAACCTGTATGCGGCGCAGTGTCGTCAGCGGCTGGACGAAGCGCGAGAGCATGATTTGGCGGTTCAGTCCGTTATAGAGGCTTTGTATGAAGTCGCCCCAGAACTTCGAGTTGCGCTCGGTGTGGACGTGCATGCCGAGAATAATCTCCGAACAGGCGTACTCGCGGAAGGCGTGCTTGATGCCGTTGGCGATGTTAGTGGCCAGCCGCACCTGCGTCTGCATCTGCACATCGGCAGCATTGGCCTGGCGTTCAAGGGTCTCGAGCAACCGCAGTCCCTCCTGCCGATGGATGGCGGAGTCCTGGTCGTCGTAGACGACGTTCAGTGCCACAAGCCCGCGGTTCAGCAGCTGGTTACGAACGAGCATGGCCTGCTCAAGCAGCTGGGGAGCGATGTCGGGGTACTTCACACAGAGCAGTATCTTCTCGTCGTCGCCCTGCTGTCTGCCGTTATGATGGTCGTCGTCAATGGAGCGGGAGCGCGAGAGGACGATCTGCTTTGCGGCGTGCTCAGTCATGAGCGTCGAGATGACGCAGGTGACGAGTATCATCATCACCACGCCGTTCAGCATATCGTCGCTGACCAGCGGCACGCCCGGAGCGACTTCCAGTCGCATGCCGACCATGAGCATGGCAATGGCTCCTGCGGCGTGCGCCGATGTCATGCCGAACATCATGTGGCCGTCGCTCTTCGAGTATCGGAAGATGAGACTGCAGACGTAAGCGGCGACGGCCTTGCCAAAGGTGCCGAAGAACGCTATGAGCAGCACCACCCACAGGACGTGCGGTCCGTCGCCCAGAGCGCGTACGTTGATGAGCATGCCCACGCCGATGAGGAAATAGGGTATGAAAAGCGCATTGCCGATGAACTCGATGCGGTTCATCAGTGGCGATACGTGAGGTATGTAGCGGCTGAGCACCAGTCCCGAGAAGAAAGCTCCGAAGATGCCCTCAAGGCCTATGAAGTCGGTCAGCGCGGCATTGAGGAACATGACAGAGAGCACGAAGATGAACTGCATGACAGCATCGCTGTAGCGACGCAGGAAATAGCGCGTCAGATGTGGCACCAGCCATAGCATGGCTGCGATATAGGCCGCGAGCTTAAGCAGGAAGAAGATGTTGGCGGTGATTAGCGACGGCAGACCACGGGCAGAAGCGTCAGCAGCCGGTGGTGCCACATGCGGTGCCAGCGCCGTCTGTAGAGAGCCAAAGCTGGCAGAGAAGGCGGCAATCATGACCAATGCTATGAAAAGGCTTATCATCGATGCCCCGACAGAGAGTGACACACTGCTGTGCCGCTGCAGTCCGTAGCGGCTCACCAGAGGATAGGCCACGAGGGTGTTCGACGCCATTATGCAGCCCAGCAGGAACGATGCCGCCGGCGTATAGTGCAGCAGTGTCGTGGCCATGACATAAGTCAGGCCAAGCGGCACAAAACACGTCAGCAGTCCGAAGACGAGGAACTGCCGGGTGTTACGCCTGATGCCCTCGAGGTCCATCTCGAGTCCGGCGAGGAACATGATGTAGTAGAGTCCCACTCGGCCGAAGAGCTCGAAGGAGTTGTCGCGCTCAAGGATGTCAAGGCCGTACTGCCCGACGATGACGCCTGCAAGTACCATTCCTATGATATGCGGTATGCGCAGTTTGCTCATGATAATAGGGGCAAACAGTATTATCAGCAGCACCACGAAAAATATCAGCGTGGGGTCAGTGATAGGGAAATAGGCCTTCAGAAATATCATTCTGCGTGCAAAGTTACTATTTTTTTTGTACGAATGACACGCATTACCCGGTTTTTTTGTAATTTTGCACCCGGAAATTACGAATTAACAGAAAAACGAAAACAATGAAAGTTGCAATTGTGGGCGCCAGCGGCGCCGTAGGCCAGGAGTTCCTGCGCCTGCTTGACGAGAGAAATTTCCCTATGGATGAACTGGTGCTGTTCGGCTCCGAGCGTTCCGCCGGCACGAAATACACGTTCCGCGGCAAGGAGCTGACAGTGAAGCTCCTGCAGCATAACGACGACTTCAAGGACGTCGACATCGCCTTCACCTCGGCCGGTGCCGGCACGTCGAAGGAATTCGCCGAGGCTATCACGAAGTACGGTGCCGTGATGATAGACAACTCCAGCGCCTTCCGCATGGACGACGACGTGCCCCTGGTTGTGCCCGAGTGCAACGCCGAAGACGCCCTGGTGCGTCCGCGCGGCATCATCGCCAACCCCAACTGCACGACCATTATGATGGTCGTCGTGCTACAGCCGTTAGAGCAGCTGAGCCACATCAAGCGCATCCACGTCGCATCATACCAGAGTGCCTCTGGTGCCGGTGCCGCAGCTATGCAGGAGTTGCAGCAGCAGTACAAGGAGATTGTGGAGACGGGCGAGGTGAAGACCATCAAGAAGTTCCCCCACCAGCTGGCCTACAACGTGATACCACAGATAGATGTCTTCCAGCCCAACGGCTACACTAAGGAGGAGATGAAGATGTACAACGAGACGCGCAAGATCATGCACACCGACGCGAAGTGCTCGGCCATGTGCGTGCGCGTCAGCTCGCTGCGCAGCCACTCCGAGAGCGTGTGGATAGAGACGGAACGTCCGCTGAGCGTTGAGGAGGCCCAGCAGGCCATCGCCGCAGCCCCCGGCTGCACACTCGTCGACGACCCGTCGACGCTGACGTACCCCATGCCGCTCGACACCGCCGGCAAGGACGATGTCTTCGTCGGCCGTGTGCGTAAGGACCTCAGCGACGACTGCGGACTGACGTTCTGGCTCTCTGGCGACCAGATCCGCAAGGGTGCTGCCCTGAACGCCGTTCAGATTGGCGAGTACCTTATCAAGGTCAACGGCCTCACACAGCGGTAACAATCTTTTGCCTCGGAAAGGCTGTCAATGGTCTTTCCGAGGCAAAAAAACATTACTTATTCTTCTGGTAGTACTCCAGTCCTAAGCGGACATTCTCCTTCACGGCATCCGACGAGAAGGTGGCACCGGTGACTCCATCAACCTGCTGTTTCAGCACGTCACTGACCTTGCGGCCTTCGTACTGTGGCAGCAGCTGTTTCTTAACCTTGGCGAAATACTTCGGAGTCTCTTGGTTCTTCAGCACCTCAATCTTCACAATCTTGTTCTTCTTGATGAAAATCTTCAGCGGCGTAGCGTCGACATAGCCTACGACTTTCTTTCCCAACTCAGTGGTGTTGACGACGGTCATGCCGTCCTCACGGCTGATGATGCCGTCGTCCTTGGGCGTGGCACTAATCAGAGTGGCGGCAAGCACCGTCAGTGCCAGACCGCCAAGGATTGTCAGTTTTTTCCTTATCATCATTTTATCTTACAATAAACTTTTTTCCATTTCTTATATATAGTCCTTTTGCAGGACAGACCACACGGCGACCCTGCAGGTCGTAGACGGTGCCACTGGCAGTAACAGCACTGACAGCCGTTACGGCAGCCACAGTGTCGGCCGGGGTGGCACCATGCCAGTGTATGAAATCTAAATCGGCTGCACTGGCAGCGCCGTTGGCAGCATAGAACGCCTCGACCATGTCAGCAGTAAGCGTCAGGTACAGACGGTCGTCGCCCGAGAATGTTGCTACGTTGTACTTGCCGTCGGCAGTGGCGGCTACCCGCCGGAAGCCTACGTTTCCAGGCTCGTTACAGAACTTGTAGATGCTGCGTGTGGCCTGTCCGCCCGTCAGCTCCTTGCAGTCATCGTCGCTCCAGGTGAGCAGGTTGCTCGGCACGCGCTGTATGGGCTGTGCCTCGCTGAGCTGCAGTGTATAGGTGCCTGGCTGTCCGACGGCAATGTACGTCCCCTTGTCAATAAGAACGGAGTCGGCAGGCAGATTATTATAAGTGATGTCCTGGTTTTTCTTGTTTCCAGTGAGATAGACTATAAACAGGTCGTTCGGGCCACAGAACGTCATTGTGGTACGCACCACCTGATAGCCG
>Ga0310697_10002526_pt1 | contig 19277 bp, 10 predicted proteins | sample 172DNAGHGlowgp2_FD_203883 | JGI IMG/M metagenome (GOLD analysis project Ga0310697, IMG submission 203883) | Sheep rumen microbial communities from Palmerston North, Manawatu-Wanganui, New Zealand - 1728 DNA GHGlow gp2 (v2) (version 2) | ecosystem: Host-associated > Mammals > Digestive system >... | reverse complement strand
GGTCAGCGTGAGCGGTGTGTCCTCAGCCAGACCCATGGGGTAATACTTACCCACATTCGACACCACGTCGGGACGGCTGCTGGTCCATTGGAGCGTGACATCGTCTGCCACGATGTTCATGCCGTACAGGTCGACGTTCTTCCTCAGGCGCGTCTCCTCACTGACGGGCACCTTCTGGTTGTTCAGCTGCCAGGCCAGCGCGTAGTCGGCGCGATACTTATAGCCCCAGATGCTGAAACCTGTATTCGATATGGTCGAGAATGCGATGGTCTTGATGGATTTGGCGTCCATCTGCTCTTCAATCACCACACCGTTATAGGCAACACCACCCAGTGTAAGCGTAAGATAGCTGGTGCCCTCGTCTATCTTCCATGTACCTGACCTTGCACCGCTCACCTTGCCATCGGCGGTGAATACCAGTTCTGTAGGTGTCACTTCCTCAAAATTGGCATAGTCCATCTTGTATTTATGGAATAGCACCTGATAGGTTCCCGGTATGTCGCTCGTGGCAACCAGCTGTTGGGTGGCTACGGTTTCGTCGGTGGCCTCCTCGCCGTTATATTCGAACGGTGCTGCTACAAGCCATCCGTTCTTATTGACAAACAACTGATGAGTGCGCACTTGATGGCCAATGGTTCCGTCGTTGAACTTGGTATGGTAAATCAGGTAAGTCCGCCCGTCATTGGCAGCAATGACAGAATTATGCCCCTGGGCACACTCTCCGACGGTCTGGAACCCCCAGTTGTTGTAGGCACCCAGCAGTTTCATGCCCCGGGTCTCAGCGCCGGTGCCATAGTTCAAGACATAGTTGTCGAAAATGGCCGATCGCCCCATCCCGTCCTTGAAGGGACCGTCGGGGTTGTCTGAGCGGAACACACGCATCTCGTAGCCGCCAGTAGGCTTGCCCTTTTCGTCGTAACCGCCCGGTGCATAAAAGCCGTAACTGACAAACAGATAATAGTAGTTGCCGATGTGCTCAATATAGGCTCCTTCTCCTGAGACGTAATAACCGCCAGCAATTTTCTTTCCAAAATATGGGTCGCTGGTCACACCATCGCTATTGCCATTGGTGGAAGGGTAGGTCACATCGTAATTACGCAAGCCTGTAGCCGGATCAAGTTCCAGCGTCCAGATTCCACCGCTCCACGAGCCGTAGATGAGCCTGAGCTTTCCTTCCTCGTCGTAGAACACGGCGGGGTCGATGGTGTGGGGCCAGCGGTTCCCCCACTTGTTGCCTACATTATAGCGGGCGGGCAGCGAGGCCTGCGGCCCGATGACCAGTTCCAGGTCGGTTTCCTTATACGAATGGGCGTTGTCCTTGAAGCCGCTGATCACCACCGGCCCTTCATAGAGATAAGGCCCCGTGACCTGACTGCTCGTCAGGAGGACAATGCTCGAATGCCAGCTGTCGCCATTGATGCTCTGATACATGCACCACTTCTTCATCGTGGGGTTCCAAACAACGTCTGGTGCCCACATGTTGCCGTCAATTCCCCAAAGGTTATTGCCACGCCCTGACCAGTCAAACGCATTGAAGGCAGGGAAGTCTACCTCAACACCTCCTTTCATCACCTTGGTCGTATGAGGGGTGATGAACGCCTCTGATGTTGAGCAAGGGCTTTTCGTCACCGATCTCCAAGTCAGGTCTACACCTGTCCAGTTTTGAAAGTCGGTAGTATAGGCCGTACCCCTCATGGTGCCAAAGATGTAATGGCGCTTGGATACAGAGTCATAGACCACCGAAGGGTCGTGTATGCTCACACGCGCCTTATTCACATTCTTGTACAGTGTCTTCGCCTGTGCCGATGTCATTTCCGTTTCCTGAGCCATCAAGCCCACTGAGGGCAGAGCAGCCATCAGAAAAACTAACAGTTTCTTCATCATCTTCTTTTACAGTTTTAGTTTTTTTCTATTGTAGTTGATTTTTGTTACCCCCCCTCCTACCAAGTCTTAAAGTCGAAGTAGCGGAAGTCGGCATACGAGTAGCCCATCTGCAGCTTCACACTGCCAGTATAGGCATACATGCCCACGAGCAGTTCGCCGTTGCCCTGGGCAATGGCCGGTGACAGCAGCATCTTCTCTACCGACTCAAGCAGATGATACTTCTTCCCGTCTTCAGAATAGTAGAAGCGATAGAAATCGCCGTCGCAGGTCACGCGGAACCACACTTTCTCTATCCGGCGGTGCTCCAGATGCTGTTCAGCCATCATCCACTGATGGCTCTTCAACTGGAAGCGCAACTTGATCCGATGCTCGCCCCGGATGTTGTTCAGATAAGCCTGCACATAACAGCTGTCGGACCAGTACACGGCCAAGCCCGCCTCATCGCCGTTCTCATCGTCGAAGGTTGTCAGCAGCGTCTCTGCCTCCACATGTTCCGACGTTTGCGGCAGGCCGATGAAGGTTGCCGCCCCACTGTCTTTCAGCTCGGCCACGTTGCCATAGAGGCGCAACACGCTGTCGCAGACCACGTATTTCGACGAGTCGACCTGCCTCACGTAGCGCCATTCGTCGCCCAGCCTTGTCATTGCAAAGTCGTAATGACGCGTCTGAGCCTGTACGCCCAGCACCCACGAAAGGACAAAGATGAAGCAAACAAAATGTCTATTCATTGGTCGTCTGTTATAATAATCGATGCAAAAGTAAGCATTTTTTCTGACACTTACAAAGAAATAGACATAAAAAAAGGGTCACCGCTGTGACCCAACCTTTGTTAACCTTAAATCTAATACTATGAAAAACACATTGCAAAGATACGGACTCTTGGCGGTTTACACAAGTAAAACTGAAACTTTCAGTGTCGTTTTTGATAATTAATTGATGTAAATCAAGCAGCTTTTCTGACAACCTGTATGCAGGCTGTAATCAGGCCATTTATAATTCGTACTGAATTGCGTTGTAATTCAGCCTGAATTAGACGACAATTCAGGCCGAATTAGAAGCTAATTCAGGCCGAATTGCAAGCCCCCTCATTTTCAGGCAGTTAGATTTGCATATTCGGCATTTTTCCCGTACCTTTGCAAACCGTATGACAGACCATCCTTATATCAAGCAGTTTCCCGAACTTTTTGCGGGAAAGACCATCCTCTATGTCCACGGCTTCGGCTCCAGTGGCCAGTCGGGCACAGTCAGCAGGTTGCGCGAGGTGCTGCCCGAGGCGAACATCGTAGCCCCTGACCTGCCCATCCATCCCGAAGAGGCGCTTGCCTTGCTGCAAGACACCTGCCGGCAAGAGCAGCCCAGCCTCATCATCGGCACGTCGATGGGCGGCATGTTTGCCGAACAGCTCTACGGCTACGACCGCATCCTGACCAACCCGGCCTTCCAGATTGCCGACACGATGCAGAGCCACGGACTGACAGGCAAGCAGCAGTTCTTCTCGCCCCGCCAGGACGGTGTGCAGGAGTTCTATGTAGACAAGCCCTTAGTGAAGGAATACCGGCAGCTGACGGAACAGAACTTCGCCCACGCCACAGACGAGGGCGAGGCTGGCCGCGTGTTCGGCCTGTTCGGCGACGAGGACCCATTGGTCGACACCTACGACCTGTTCTGCCAGCACTACCCCCAGGCCATCCGCTTCCACGGTGAGCACCGCATGGACGACCGCTCGTTCATGCACTCGGTCCTGCCCGTTATCCGATGGATCGACGACCGACAGGAACGGCGTGAGCGCCCTATTATATATATAGGTACGGAAACATTAAAAGACAGTTACGGCAAGCCCGCCAGCAGCTGTCAGAAAGCCGTGCGCCAACTGATAGAACACTATCAGGTGCTTTTCGTCGCCCCTGCCACGAGTGTGCCCCAGGCCTATGCCGAAACGGTGGCATGGCTCGAGCAATACATCAACGTCCCGGCGTGGGGCCACACCGTCTTCATGAACCAGCGGCAGCTGCTCCTGGGCGACTACCTCATTGAAACAGAAACCAGCCGCGACGCCATGGCGACACGACTGGAGTATGGTTCGGACACGTTCAAGACGTGGGAAGACATCATCGAATACTTTTCCCGCCTGGGAGGACAATAATCCCTGCCGACCTGTTTGGCGGGGATGGTTGTGACAGCCGTCTGTGCGGTCTTCAGCAACGTCAGCGGACTTCCTTCCGTCCGTCCTTGATGTAGACACCCTTCTGGGGCGACACCGTGCGGATGCCGCCCAACGTATAATAAGGTGTGGTGTCTGCCTCCCTGCGAACGGAGAGGATGCTGGCAGCATCCAGGTAACTGTCGACTCCCGTCACGAAGTTGATGTCGTGGATTTCACACGAACCGTCGGCAGCAGTCGAGGTCAGTCCGAAGATGGTCTGCCCCAGACAGACGCTCGGACGGTCGCCCGTGAAGTTCTCATAGAGACCGCTCGCAGGCAAGTTCCAGGCAATGAGCGTCTGCGTTTCCCCGCCCACCGTGACCGTCCGCTGCGTCACGGGCTTCACCTGCGAGCCTTTGTTCACACCGTTCAGCCACCAGAGATAGGACTGGCCGTCGCTGATGCCCAGGCTGGTTCCGCGCACCACGAGAATCTTCTGATCCTTGCTGATCTCGTAATCCTTGTCCTGATACTTCATCATCAGGGCAATATTGTTGGTTCCCTTGCTCTTGGCCATTATCACGTTCCGCTGCGTGTCGTAGGTGATGTTACTGGCACTGATGCGCCCTGCGTCGCCCGTCGTCCAGTCTTCGGCATGGAACTGATAGGCATGGGCCGTGGGATTATAGCCTTTCATCAGACGGAGATAGTAGAGGCCGGGATTGATGGTGCCTGCCGTAGCAGCCAGGCGCACGACGAACTTCGTCTTCACCGCACCGCCCTGGTCTCTCACCAGCTCGGCAGGAATGGGATATTCGATATTGTAGAAACCATTGACTGAGTTCTTCACCGACTCGGCCACCGTGACATCGGCAATCTTCGTGCCGTCGACCGTCAGGACGGCCTTGCGGCCTTTGTCGGCCGTGGTGAAGCGGCACATGACGGAGAGGCTGTCGGCCACGCCGTCCTTGTTGAACAGCGTGTACTGCACGTAGCCGTTCTGCTGCGCGTCGCGATAGCTTTCGCCGTTGTAGTTGCCCTTGCCTGAGTCGCTGCTGTAGTTGTATTCGTGGCCGGCCTCGCTCTGCTGCTCACCAGGTGCCACGAAGTCGAGGGTGCGCTCCTTCAAGGCTTCGTTGGCAGCCTCGGTCTTCGCCATGTCACTGCTGGCAAACGCTTCCTCGGTCTGCTGATACCAATAGCACATATAGCGGGCATGATGAATCTCATAAAAAGGCTGAAGAGTCAGGGTCTGCCACTGATAGGTCTCCACGCCCTGACGACTGGCATCGATGGTGAAGGTGAGCTTCGAGGCATCAGCCGGCTGAATGCGCCCAAGCACCTCGGAGCGCGGCCCGATGAGCAGCGGGGCAGAGAGCAGGTTCTTCGACGAGGCCATCGAGCCCGGGGCGTGATCCATGCGTCCCTCGCCTCCATATTCGTTCTGGAGCTTCTCACCCTCGGGCGAGACGTTCGCACCTAACAGGATGGGACCGTAGGTGAAAGCGATATAGTCGGTATAGTTCGGACAGGCCACGTACTTCAGTTCCATGGGCAGCTCGATGACAATCTGGTCGCCCTCCTGCCACGTCCGGGTCTCCTGGATGTAATAGGCCCTGCCCTGCTCTGCCTGGTTCAGGCTCTTCTCGCCGTTCACCGACCACGCAAAGTCCTTGCCGGCCCAGGCGGGATGACGGAAGGCAATGGTATAGGTGCCTGCCTTTCCCACGGTGATCGTGGTCTTTGCCTCGTAAGGGAACGAGGTCTCCTGCGTCAGAACGTAGTCGTCACTCTCCAGTTTCGAGGGAGTGAAAAGGTTCACGTAGACCGTATTCGAGGCCGCATCGCGGGAATAGATGAAGTGACCGTACTTGGAATGGTTCTCCATGCCCGTGCCGACACAGCACCACATGCCCTGGTTCACCTGCGAATAGATGCGATAGCCCTGCGGACGAAGGGTGGTGAAATAGACATATCCACCCGTCGTCGGGTCTTGGGTGGAGAGGATATGGTTCCAGACGGCATACTCGTAGAAGTCGGCATAGCGGGCATCATGGGTGCGGTCGGCCATCATCTCAGAGAGCTTCAGCATGTTGTTCGTGTTGCACGACTCGGGACCGTCGAGCTGATCGATGTAGCGGTTGGCATTGGCAGCAGCAAGGAAATGCTCGCCCACCGAGTTGCCACCGATGCAGACGGTTCGGTTCTGCGCCACGTCCTGCCAGAAGTTCTCGGCCGCAGTCTTGTAGCTTGTGGCTGAAGCGTCCTGCTCAAAGATGCGCTCCATCCCGATATACTTAGGCACCTGCGTGTTGGCATGCTTGCCGTCGAGGAACGTTTTGTTCAGCGTCTGCATGCCGTTGAGCATCGCCTTGTGGGTATATTTCTTCGCAGCGGCAAGATATTTGGCGTCGCCAAAGAGCTGGTAGGCATCAAGCATCGACTCGTTCATGCCTCCATGTTCAATGTCCAGCAGCGACTCCATGTCGCTGTCGCTCACCTTGGCCACCACGTTCACGCTCCAATCGGCCAGTTTCCGGAACATCTCCCTGGCCACTTCGCTGTTGCCGTAGAGGAAGGCATCGCGCAGGCCGGCCAGAATCTTGTGCTGACAATAGAACGGCACCCACCCGCCATGGCTACGGAGCGGGGCAGTGTTGCCCTGAAAGAGGGCTGTCCAGTCCGAGTTTATAGGCTGGCCGCCGATGAAGCCATACAGTCCCTGCGTATGGGTGTCGTACTTGTCCTGACAGTCTTTCATCACCCCGACCATATAGTCCATACGCTCCTTCAGCTTCGTTTTCAGCGTATCATCATGCGTTGCAGCGTAAGCTAAGGCGAGCGCTGACAGATAGTGTCCGCCCACATGGCCGCTCAGGTCGAACGACGAGTCGCCCCAGTTGCGGAAGTTGGGGTGCTTCGTCAGCCACTGGTAGTACTTGCTACTGCTGTCGGTGGTCGAGTTCAGACCGGCCTGCCGCACAAAAGGCGTGAGCAGCCGGTCAACGTCATACTTCAAAAGCAGCTGGATGTTCAGGTCCATGGCCGTCTTCATCGGTCCGTCGAGCAGCGTCACCTGCTCCAAATCGAAGTGGCTGGGATAGATTTCGCTCTGGGCGAAAGCCGAATGCGATGCTGTCATGAGCAGCATTCCTGTTAGTAGATTACGTAGTTTCATGTTTTTTCCTTTTGTTTTATTCACTATTTGACCGTAACGCGGCGCTCCTTGATGAGCTTCACCTGGCGCAGCAGGTCGGCATAGTGCAGGCTGTTGAGCTCGTCCCCACCCTTCTGTGCGGCCAGGAACTGCTCAATCTTTTCCAGATGCTGCACCAGATAGAGGAGCGCGTCGCCCTGGTCCACGCGGTTGGCCGACGAAGCCTTCTCGTCGGGATTGATGAGTTTGCCGAGCGTGACGAGGTAGCTTCTCTGCAGGCTGCGGCGCATCTGTCTTTTCCAGAGGCTCGTCCCCTCTGCCGGTTTCCACACTTCGGCCTGCAGGTCGTCGAGATATTCGGTCAGGGTGTATGCCTGCGGATCGAGCGACGGCTGCGCACAGATCTTGTTCAGCACGTAGGCTGCCAGCAGCCTGCCCACGATATTGTCCTGACGCGACTGCTGACCATTCACAGGATTCACACCCACCTTGTTGATGACAGCCGACGGATAAAGCCATTCGGGGGCATCGAAGACATGACGACCGATGAAGGCCACGGCCTCCTTCTGCCTCTCCTTCGGCACGTTCGTCTGCGGTTCATCGCCAGGCAGGTTGCTTCGATAGGTGCCTGCGATGTTCTTCATCACATGGTTCAGGTAACGCCCGAACTGTGCCGTGACCTCACTGTACATCATCGTGAGGTCGTCGTACTGGTCGTTCTCCTCCTTTGTCCATTCAGGCAGGCTTTCCATCACACGCTTCAGGTTCTTGATGCCATACTCAGAAGCCTTCATGCTGTTGTCGCCCAGGTCTTCTGTCTGCGAGCGCGGGTCTTCGCCGCCGCCCTCTCCACCGAACCACAGCCGACGGTTCTCGCGCAGCACCTTGGTGGTCTCCCTCATCAGCTGCTTCTTCTCGGCAAACTCGTCCTTGAACTCTGGCCGCCACTGGTAGCCCCAGCGGATGGCCCACTTGTCGTAGTCGTTGATTCGCGGGAACAGTCCCTTCTCGCCGATGCCGTCTTCGGGCTGGGCCACATAGTTGAAGCGGGCATAGTCCATGATGGAGGCCGTATGTCCGTTCTTCTCTACCCACGCTTTGTCGCGCAGTTTCTCAACAGGCGTTGCCGACGAAGCGCCCATGTTATGACGCAGACCGAGCGAATGGCCTACCTCGTGCGACGAGACGAAACGCACCAGCTGCCCCATCAGCCGGTCGTCGAACTCCATCTTGCGGGCCCGCTTGTCTACGGCTCCACACTGCACCATATACCATTTGCGCAGAAGATTGGTCACGTTGTGGAACCAGCAGACGTGAGCCTCGATGATTTCACCGCTGCGGGGGTCTACAATCCGCGGCCCATACGCATTCTCTGTCTCGCTGGGCAGATAGCGGATGACGGAGAAGCGCGCATCGTCGAGGCTCATGGTAGTGTCGTTCTTCGGCCACTCTTTCGCCACGATGGCGTTCTTGAAGCCTGCGGCCTCGAAGGCGGCGTTCCAGTCGTTGACGCCCTGTATCAGATAGGGGATCCACTTCTTCGGCGTGGCTGGGTCGATGTAATAGACAATCTGTTTCTCAGGCTCAGTCAACTGGCCTGCCAGATACCTCTTCTTGTCCTTCGGCACGAGGCGATAGCGCGACACGAACGACTCGTGTTCGGCCATCACCTGGTCGTCACTGAACTGCCGGAACGTATTGACGAAATAGCCCACACGGTCGTCTGAGAGGCGCTTGCGCATCGGTTCCTTAGGCAGCAGCACCATCGACGTGTTGAAGCCCACGGTCACGGTGCCCGTCTTCGAAGCGGCCGAAGCCGCCGGTGAACTGGCGTATGTGCGGGTGGTCTGCACCTCAATATTGGTGGGATAGACCTTCAGCGTATCGATAAACGTGCGGTCGGCCTGCAAGGCACCCACCTTCAGCGAGGTCTTTGTACTGGACGACAGGCTCGTCAGATGATTGTCCTTGTTGAACAGCCCCGTCACCTCTACCAGGCTGGCATCCTGCTGCTCGTTTCTGCCAATCACCTTGAACGCCATCACCATCGGGTCGACGGTGGATTTCTCCAGCGTACGGGCAATGTTGTCTTTGTCGTTAGCCAGATAGGAGAGCAGATACTGGCGCAAAAGCAGCGTCTTCTCGTCGCGCTGCTCGAAGTAGACGGTGCAGTTCGTAATCTCTTCACCTGCAAACTTGCCGAAGCCCTGCGGCACAGCCGTGAAGCGGGTGACACAGAGCAGCAGGCGACCCAGCAGCGAGTCGGGCACCTCGAAATAATACTTGTCCTCGATGTGACGCATGGTGACAAGTCCCTTGAGCACGGTGCCCCCCTTCTTTATGAGTTTCTGATACTCACTCTCGGCGGGTTTCTTCTTGCCCTTCGCCTTGGTGGTATCAACGGCGACCGTGTCGGTCTTCAGTTTCAGCGTGTCGGTCTTCAGTGTATCGGCCTGTGCAAAACACACGGTTGTCAGACACAGAAAGGAAAGCATCAGCAACAGTCTATTTCTCATATCGGTCGTAGGCCAAGGCTGCACCGATGGCCGTGCAGAACTGTGAATACTTGGGGATGTGGAAGCGCACGTCATAGAGCTTTTCGAGGGGCGGGAATATCTCTTTGCACTGCGGCAGCAGCGACAGGTTGCCTATGAGCACCATGTCGCGGCAGCCGGTGCCCTGCGCGGCCAACACGGCCGAAGAGCCGATGCTCTGCAACACCATCGAGATGAGTCCTGCGGCAATGTCCTCCTTCGACGCGTCGTTCTTCGCGTGGGCAAAGAGCGAGGCCGTAGCGTTCATGGGCAGTCCGGGCAGCGGATGGGGCGAGATGTCGCCAATCAGCAGGTGCACATGACTCACATCGCCCTGCATGGCCAGCTCTGCCACCTGCTTGATGTCGCCCGTGTTGAGCAACAGCCGCGAAAGGCCCAGCAGCGTTCCTCCACCGATGCCGGTACCACCGATGTGGCGCATGTCGTCGCCATGACACATCACGAAGCTCGTTCCCGTACCCATCGACACGACAATGGCATGCTCCAGCTTCGACTCATAGCGGGCACCTAATGCATCGGCCACAAACTCATCGGTCTTCGACGTGCTGACACCGTAGACATCGTTCTTCACGTAGGCCGAACCTACGCCCGTCAGCATCACATGCTCCACCTCGGAGAGCTGTATGTCGTTGTCGTGCAGATACTTCCCGAAGGCTCCATAGAGCGAGGTCACAGGGTCGACGGCCGTAATACGAATGGGCGAAACGACCTTTCCACCACGCAGCCCCACAATCTTCGTGGTCGAGATGCCCACATCGATGCCAATCACAATGCTCTTCTTTTGTTCCATGGATGATTCAATTTTTTCGGCACAAAGTTAAGAATAAAATCTGTAACAAAAGACAGATTTTGGGAAGATTAACGCTGGGAGCAGAAAAGTGAACGGTTCACTCGCCTGGAGCGAGTGGCACGTTCACTCATCGTAAGCAGCACACTCACTTACAGAGAGCGGCTGAGACTATATGCTCAGTTCGTCAAGTACCTTAATCAGCTTTTTATTGAAGGGTTTGTCGGTGCGGATGCACTCAGAGAAAGGCACATAGACCACCTCATTATTACGTACGCCTACCATCACATTGCGCTGTCCCTGCTTGATAGCCTCAATAGCGCCTACGCCTGTGCGACTCGCCAAGATCCGGTCGTGTGCCGAGGGCGACCCGCCACGCTGCAAGTGACCAAGTATAGACACACGCACGTCGAACTCGGGGAACTCCTTCTTCACACGGTCGGCATAGTAGAGTGCGCCACACTTAGGACTCTCTGAGACAATGACGATGCACGACTTCTTCGACTTGCGGATTCCGCGAGCCATGAAATGAGCCAACTGGTCTTCCTCCATCATTTCCTCAGGGATGATGGCTGCTTCAGCACCGCAGGCAATCGCAGAATTCTGCGCAAGGAAGCCCGCATCGCGTCCCATTACTTCGACGAAGAAGATACGTTCATGTGAATTGGCAGTGTCGCGAATGCGGTCAACACACTCCATGATGGTGTTCATCGTGGTGTCGTAGCCGATTGTCGAGTCTGTACCGTAAAGGTCGTTGTCAATCGTACCGGGAAGGCCAATGCACGGAAAGTCGAACTCCATGCCGAAGTTACGGGCACCAGTGAGCGAACCGTTGCCTCCGATAACGACAAGTGCGTCAATCTCCTCTTTCTGACATGTTTCATAAGCTTTCCGCATGCCTTCCATCGTCATGAATTCCTTCGAGCGAGCCGTTTTCAGAATGGTGCCGCCACGAGTAATGATACCACTTACGTCCTCTGTCGTGAACTGCTTTACCTCGCCTTTTATCAAGCCATCATAGCCACGATAGATACCCTTGATGTTGAAACCATTATAGATGCCGGCTCGCGTTACGGCACGAATGGCTGCGTTCATACCTGGTGCATCACCTCCAGATGTCAGAATACCGATAGTCTTAATTTTTGTCATAGTCAAATAATCTTTATAAGGTTTGTGCCGACAAAGATACGAATAAACAAGGTTAGAACAAAATAAATCCATTTATTTTTTTATGCTGAGTGCCCAAAACTTCGCGACAACTGTCAGCATGTCCAATGGAAGGAAAAGCCACCCACACAGTGTTCGGAGGCCAAAAACACCGTGTTCATAAGCCGAAAACACGGTGTCCGGAGGCTCCGAACACCGTGTTCGCAGGCCAAAAACAACCGGCAAGACAGGCGCACACGGTTTCAGCCAACCGCTGATGGACTTGCTGATCAACTTGCAATTATTTCGGAGAAAAGATGGCGGTTTCGTTTTTTTTCTCTAACTTTGCAGAAAATTGGTGCAAGTTATGACAAAATATCCTATTGGCATACAGAACTTCGAGAGCCTCCGCATGGACGGCTATGCCTACGTAGACAAGACGGCACTGGCCTACCAGATGGCCTCCACAGGTCGTTACTATTTCCTGAGTCGTCCACGCCGCTTTGGTAAATCACTGCTACTTTCCACCTTCGAGGCCTATTTCGAGGGCAAGCGCGAGCTGTTCAAGGGCTTAGCGCTGGAACGGTTGGAGACGGAATGGCTGAAATATCCCATCCTGCACATGGACCTGAATGCCGAGAACTACAACTCGGAGGAGGCGTTGCAGGCCATTCTCGACCGCTATCTGCGGAAGTGGGAGGCGGAGTATGGGTTCGACCCGGCCGACAAGACGCCTTCGGGGCGCTTTGTCAGTGTCATCCAGCGAGCCTACGAGAAGACGGGCATGCGCGTGGTGATTCTCATCGACGAGTATGACAAGCCCATGGTGATGAACTTTGAGAACGAGGAACTGCAGAACAGCTTCCGCAGTACGCTGAAGTCGTTCTACGGGGTGATGAAGAGCTGCGACCGCTATATCCGCTTCGCGCTGCTGACGGGTGTGTCGAAGTTCTCGAAGGTGAGCGTTTTCAGCGACCTGAACAATCTCAACGACATTTCAACCGATGCCGACTATGCCTCCATCTGTGGCATGACGGAACAGGAGATACGTGATAATTTTGACGAAGGGGTGGAATTACTGGCCGAGAAAGAAGGACTGTCGAAGGAGGACTGCTACGCCAAGCTGCGCCGTATGTATGACGGTTATCATTTCAATTTGAGTAGTCCTGGCGTGTACAATCCCTTCAGCGTGATCAGTACACTTTACAAACAGGCCTTCGGCGAATACTGGTTCAGCACAGGTACCCCCACGCAGCTGGTGATGCTGATGAAGAACTGCAACTACCCGTTGGACAATCTGGTGTCGGGCGAGGTGACCACACAGACCCTGGGCAGCATCGAAATCATGCGCGAGAATCCCCTTCCCTATATCTTCCAGACAGGCTACCTCACGCTAAAGAGCTATGACCGAGAGTTTGATCTCTACACCCTCGGATTCCCCAATCAGGAAGTGGAGAACTGTTTTATCAAGTTCCTCCTGCCGCTCTATTCCAACAGCAGACAGAACGAAGCGAAGTTTGCCATCTTCAACTTCGTCCGCGAAATCCGAAGTGGCAAGGCCGAAGCCTTCATGACCCGCCTCTCGGCAATGATGGCCGATACCGACTATCGTATCGTGGGCGAATCCGAACTGTATTTCCAGAATTTCTGCTTCGTGTTCTTCCGTCTGCTGGGTTTCTATGTCGAGGTGGAACGGGCCACCAGAGATGGCAGGATGGACATGACCATCCAGACCAAGGACTATGTCTATATCATGGAATTCAAACTCGACAGTACAGCCGACGAAGCCTTACAGCAGATAGAAGACAAGCACTACGACCGACCCTTCGCCGCCGATGAGCGCCAACTGTTTAAGATTGGTGTCAATTTCTCTACGAAGCAGCGTTGCGTCACAGAGTGGAAGATGGCGTAAACTCACTTAGATAGTTTTTCCCGAACCAACAAGTACCCATCAATGGCAAACATACCACAGGAATATAACAACTTCTTTCTGAAAGACGTGTCGTTCATGAACCTGATGACGCGGCGCATCTTCAACATCTTGATAGTGGCCAACCCCTACGACGCCTTCATGCTGGAGGACGACGGACGCGTAGACGAGAAAATCTTCGACGAGTATATCGAGCTGGGCATGCGCTACCCGCCCTCGTTCAAGCAGGTGTCGACGACCGAGGAGGCCAACGAGGTGCTCCGCTCCACCAACGTGGATCTCGTGATCTGCATGCCCGGCACGGCCGACAACGACGCCTTTGCCGTGGCCCGCGAGGTGAAGGGGCTGAACCCCGGCATTCCCTGTGTGGTGCTCACGCCATTCTCGCACGGCATCACGAAGCGCATGCAGGACGAGGACATGTCGATCTTCGACTACGTGTTCTGCTGGCTGGGCAACACCAACCTGATCCTCTCCATCATCAAGCTGATAGAGGACCGCATGAACATTGAGCACGACATACGCGAGGCTGGCGTGCAGATGATTCTGCTGGTCGAGGACAACATCCGCTTCTACTCCAGCATCCTGCCCAACCTCTACAACTATATCCTCGCACAGTCGAAGCGCTTCTCGACAGAGGCTCTGAACCCCCACGCTGCCGCACAGCGAAAGCGCGGACGGCCCAAGGTGGTGCTGGCAACGAACTATGAGGAGGCCATGCAGGTCTACGAGAAGTATCACGACAACGTGCTGGGCGTCATCTCAGACACGCGCTTCCCCATCCACACGCCTCAGGGACGCCTCTCGCATGTGGAGGAGGGCGATGCCGAGGCAGGTCTGAAGCTGCTGAAGGAGATACGCCGCAAAGACGAGTATGTGCCCCTGATTCTGCAAAGCTCGGAGACGGTGAACCAGCAGAAAGCATGGGACGAGGGTTTCGACTTCTTAGACAAGAACTCGAAGAAGTTCAACGTAGACCTGCGCCACCTGCTGGAGGAGCACATGGGCTTCGGCGACTTCATCTTCCGCGACCCGGAGACGAAGCAGGAGGTGGCTCGCGTCTCGTCGCTGAAGGAGCTGCAGGACAACATCTTCAAGATTCCCCACGACTCGCTGATGCATCACATCCGGCGCAACCACATGAGCCGCTGGCTCTGTGCACGGGCCATCTTCCCCGTCAGCCAGTTCCTGAAGCACGTCACCTGGCACAAGCTGCAGGATGTCGATGCCCACCGACAGATTATCTTCGATGCGATTGTACAGTACCGGCGCATGAAGAACATCGGCATCGTGGCCGTGTTCGACAGGCTCAAGTTCGACCGCTATGCCCACTTTGCCCGCATCGGCGAAGGCTCGTTGGGTGGCAAGGGCCGCGGCCTGGCTTTCTTAGACAATATCATCAAGAAGCACCCCGAACTGAACCAGTATCCCAACGCCTCGGTACAGATACCAAAGACGGTGGTGCTCTGCACCGACTTCTTCGACGAGTTCATGGACAAGAACAACCTCTGGACAATCGCCCTGAGCGATGCCTCGGACGAAGAGATCCTGCAACACTTCCTCAAAGCCCAGCTGCCCGACGTACTGATAGCCGACTTCTTCACCTTCTTCGAAGCCATCAAGAGCCCCATTGCCATACGCTCGTCGTCGCTGCTGGAAGACAGTCACTACCAGCCCTTCGCCGGCATCTACTCGACCTACATGATTCCCTATCTCGACGATAAGTACGAGATGCTGCGTATGCTGGCCTGTGCCATCAAGAGCGTCTACGCCTCGGTGTACTATCGTGACTCGAAGGCTTACATGACGGCCACGCAGAACGTGATTGACCAAGAGAAGATGGCGGTGATCCTGCAGGAGGTGGTGGGCAAGCAGTATGGCGACCTCTACTACCCGTCGTTCTCGGGCGTACTGCGCTCGCTGAACTACTACCCCATCGGCGACGAGACGGCCGAAGAGGGCATCGCCTCGCTGGCGCTGGGTCTGGGCAAATATATCGTAGACGGCGGACAGACGCTGCGCGTATCGCCCTACCACCCGCATCAGGTGCTGCAGACAAGCGAGATGGAAACGGCACTGAGCGAGACGCAGACACGCTTCTATGCACTCGACATGAGCCACGTGAGCGACGACTTCAAGGTGGACGACGGCTTTAATATAAAAAAGGTACGCGTAAAGCAGGCCGACCAGGACGGTTCGCTGAACTATATCGCCTCGACCTACGACCCCGTAGATCAGGTCATCCGTCCGGGGCTCTACGAGGGAGGACGCAAAGTCATCTCGTTCGACGGTGTACTGCAACAGGGCGTCTTCCCCCTGCCCGAACTGCTCCAGATGGCACAGAAGTACGGAGCCGAGGAAATGAAGAGACCGGTAGAGATTGAGTTTGCCTGCAATTTAGCCCCCTCCAACCTCCCCCAACTGGGGGAGGCTATACCGACAGGATACGGCGCAGCCACTTCCCCCCAGTCGGGGCAGGCTTTAGCAACAGAATACGGCGCAGCCACTTCCCCCCAGTCGGGGCAGGCTTTAGCAACAGAATACGGCGCAGCCACTTCCCCCCAGTCGGGGGGATTGAGGGGGGCTTTCTACCTGCTGCAGATCCGTCCCATCGTCGACTCGAAACAGGTGCTCGACGAAGACTTGCAGAAGATACCCGACGAGGAATGCCTGTTGCGCTCCTACAACTCGCTGGGGCACGGCATCTCAGAAGATGTCGTCGACGTGGTCTATGTGAAGGCCGACGAGAACTTCACGGCAGCCAACAACCCACAGATAGCGGGCGAGATAGAGCAGATCAACCGCAAGTTCCTGAACGAAGGGAAGAACTACGTGCTCATTGGGCCAGGGCGATGGGGCAGCAGCGACTACTGGCTGGGCATTCCCGTGAAGTGGCCGCACATCTCAGCCGCCCGCGTCATCGTCGAGGCCGGTCTGAAGAACTACCACGTGGACCCCTCGCAGGGCACCCATTTCTTCCAGAATCTGACGTCGTTCGGTGTGGGCTACTTCACCATCAATACCTACACGGGCGACGGTGTGATGCAGCAGGCTGTCCTCGACGCGATGCCTGCCGTAGAGGAGACGGCTCACGTGCGCCACGTGCGCTTCGACCGTCCGCTGAAAATCATGATGGACGGCAAAAAACAGACGGGCGTGGTGCTGCTGCCACAATAGCGTTAATTATTGACAAAAACGCAAGTTCTTGCAGAAAAATTCCAAGATTTTCCTTGGAACCTATGCTATTTTTGCCTATATTTGCATCGTTCTAACGAACTAACTGATTAACTTTAAAACATAAAACTATGGAAGTCGAGAAAATCATGCAAGCCTTGGAGCAGAAGCATCCAGGCGAATTAGAGTATCTGCAAGCCGTACGCGAGGTATTGGAATCCATCAAGGACGTCTACAACCAGCATCCGGAGTTTGAGAAAGCCAAGATTGTGGAGCGCATCGTAGAGCCGGAGCGCATCACAACGTTCCGTGTGCCCTGGGTCGACGACAAGGGCGAGGTACAGGTGAATATCGGCTATCGGGTGCAGTTCAACAGCGCTATCGGCCCCTACAAGGGCGGTCTGCGGTTCCACCCCTCTGTGAACCTTTCCATTCTGAAGTTCCTCGGCTTTGAACAGACGTTCAAGAATGCCCTCACCACACTGCCTATGGGCGGCGGCAAGGGCGGATCGGACTTCAGCATCCGAGGCAAGAGCGACAACGAAGTGATGAAGTTCTGTCAGGCCTTTATGACGGAGCTCTACAAGGTGATAGGACCCGACATGGACGTACCGGCAGGCGACATCGGCGTGGGTGGCCGCGAGATAGGCTATCTCTTTGGGATGTACAAGAAACTGACTTCGCAGTTCCACGGTGCTACCCTCACGGGCAAGGGCATTGAGTGGGGCGGAAGCATCCTGCGCCCCGAAGCAACAGGCTTCGGTGCCCTCTACTTCGTGAACCACATGCTGACGACTCACGGCCTGGACATCAAAGGCAAGACAGTGGCACTGAGCGGCTTTGGCAACGTGGCGTGGGGCGCAGCCAAGAAGGCAACGGAACTGGGTGCGAAGGTCATTACCATCAGTGGTCCCGACGGCTACATCTACGATCCTGCAGGACTGGATGCCGAGAAGATTGAGTATCTGCTGGAGCTTCGCGCCAGTGGAAATGATGTCTGTGCACCTTATGCTGAGGACTTTGACGGCGCACAGTTCTTCGAAGGTAAGAAACCGTGGGAGCAGAAAGCCGACATCTACCTGCCTTGCGCCACGCAGAACGAGCTGAACGGCGACGATGCTGACAAGATTCTGGCACAGAAGCCGCTGTGCGTAGCCGAGGTGTCGAACATGGGCTGCACAGCCGAGGCTGTGAACAAGTTCATTGCGGCTGGCCAGCTCTTTGCACCTGGCAAGGCCGTGAACGCCGGTGGCGTGGCTACCTCTGGACTGGAGATGACACAGAACTCGATGCGCATGTCGTGGACAGCCGAGGAGGTGGATCAGCGTCTGCACCAGATCATGCACGGCATCCATGAGCAGTGCGTGAAATACGGCAAGGAGCCTTCCGGCTACATCAACTACGTGAAGGGTGCCAACGTCGCCGGCTTCATGAAGGTTGCTAAAGCGATGCTGGCTCAAGGCATCGTTTAAAAGCTCGGCGAAGCCAAGGTTTTTTTAAGATGCTGGCTCAAGGCATCGTTTAAAAGCTCGGCAAATGACCCGCTTACAAACAGCAAATGACTCGTTTGCCCATCGCAAACGAGTCATTTGTCAATTTCTTATTCACTTCCTCAACGCTTCTTTCGCGTCTGGATTCGGAGCTGACGTGTCTGCGAGGTCACTTCCTGTTGGCCTTGCATCACCCCTACCCTCACCATAATCTCACCGTCCTTGAGCCGCTTGTCGGCCAGAATCGTAGCCGTGTAGCGAATGCCCTGACGGGGATTGATGCTCTCTACCCGCAGGTTCGGCGAGATGTTCACATGGCGGTTGCCCGTGACATCTTCGACCATGGGCATGAGGTCGTAGATGACATTGTCGGTATTGTTCATGATTTCGAACGACACCGTGCACTGCTCGCCACGCGTCAGTATACCATCGCCGTTGGCATCATAGATTTCAGCATTGCGGAGCTCGATGGGTGCCTTGCGTATCAGGTCGGTCACCGAGACGCTCCGCTCGCCACTCACAGCAGGTCCCTCGTCGAACGTAATACGGTCGTCGCCCCGTCCCTGGGGATCGAAGCCACTGTCTTCATAGTCCCGCTGGTTGATGCCACTACGCGCTTGCGCCCGTCTTTCCATGGCCTCCTCCACTTTCCAGTTCTCGGCATTCTCTACCGCAGCACCGATAGCCGCACCGGCCACAGCACCACCGATGGTACCGATAAGTCTTCCCTGATGATGACCACGCCATCCACCCGAGATACCACCGATAGCCGAACCAATCACATTGCCGAACTGAGCACCCGTATAGGCACCGGCGGCCGTATAACTCTGGCAACTGCTCAACACCAACAGTGCGCCCATTGCCCAAATGAAACATTTCTTCATCATGCTCAAAATCATTGTCAACGATATTATTACGCTGCAAAGGTAATCATTTCAGCCGAATATTCAAAGGATGAAACCCCTAAAGTTTCATAGGGATTGCCCTATCGTGAAACAACGACTCACACAA
>Ga0310697_10002525_pt1 | contig 19278 bp, 17 predicted proteins | sample 172DNAGHGlowgp2_FD_203883 | JGI IMG/M metagenome (GOLD analysis project Ga0310697, IMG submission 203883) | Sheep rumen microbial communities from Palmerston North, Manawatu-Wanganui, New Zealand - 1728 DNA GHGlow gp2 (v2) (version 2) | ecosystem: Host-associated > Mammals > Digestive system >... | reverse complement strand
TATGGGGTATGGGTTATGAGTTAAGAGGTGATTTTGGGGTAGAGAAGGGGTAGAGAGGGGGTAGAGAGGGGGTAGAGAGGGGGTAGAGGGGACCCAGAGAGGGGGTAGAGAGGACCCAGAGAGGGGGTAGAGGGGACCCAGAGAGGGGGTAGAGGGGACCCAGAGGGGTGGGTAGGGGATCCCCCTCTAGGGTAGAGGTCCCACAGAGGGGGGTGGAGAGGAGGGGGCTACTGGAGCTCGATGGCTACGGAGTGCAGTTCCTGCCATCCGGCGCGGTCGGTGAGGCGGACCATGAAGTGGTAGTCGCCGGGGTCGACGTCGGTGGGTATGGGGATGTCGACGCGGGCTGTGTAGTCCTTGGAGCCGTCGGGGATGCGGTAGTCCTGGTTGTAGACCCAGGGGTTGACGTGGTCGGAGTGTTCGTGCTCTTCGCCATGGTCGCAGTCGACGTCGGAGGTGCTGTGGGTGTGGTGGTCGTGGTTGGAGTGGATTTCGATGTTGTAGTTGCCGAGTTCGACGTTGTCGGTGAAGCGGTAGCAGAAGCGGATGGTGTCGCCGAGGGCGTAGCTGTCGCAGTCGGCGGGCGAGGCGTTTTTTGAATGAGGAGAAAAAAGTGACGATATGGGGTAAGGAATCAACGTCCGCCGTCGGGGAGTCTGTGTCCGAAAGCGGGGTTGCTGCGCAGGGGGGTGACGCCGTTGGCGTCGGGGTGTGGTGGAAGGGTGTTTCGGTAGTAGTGGAGCTCCTCGATGTTGGCGCCGTTGCGTAGACGACAGGCTTCGAGTCGGCGACGGGTGTTGGCGTCGAAGGTCTGCAGTGCGCGCAGGGCCTCGCCGTCGATTTGGTAGCTTTCGGGATAGGCCACGGCGTCGGAGGAGGGGACGATGTAGTACTGGTACAGGCCGTCGACGGTGCCACGGTGGACCCAGTAGGGCATGTAGTGACAATCCTGGGTTATTGTGTTGGTATTCGGGTTCTTGTGCAGGTTGAGCTCCACCATGATGCCGCCGTCACAGTTGACGTCGCGCTGGTTGCTGACGAGATTGCCCATGGAGTAGACGACGATTTCGGGGTAGCGGTCGTTGCCGGGGATGGCGTCGAGGGTGAAGTTCTGAACCACGTGTGGGTGGCCGCCGATGACGGCGTCGCAGCCGTGTTCGAGCAGCCAGCGGGCTGTCTGCTCCTGCTCAGTGTTGGCTTTGACGGCGTATTCTATGCCCCAGTGGATGAGGGTGATGACGAATTCGGCGCCCCGTTCACGAGCCACTCGCAGATCGCGAGCCATCTCGGCGGTATCGATGAGGTTGACGATGTTGGGACTGACGGCAGGGATGCCGTTGGTGCCGTAGGTGTAGCAAAGCAGAGCCACACGGAAGCCGTTTCTCTCTACTATCAGCGGGTGCTCGTCGTCGCGCTGCTTGCGGTCGCCATAGGTGCCAAGGTGGGAAATACCCAGGCTGTCCAACACCTGCAGAGTGCGTTCGAGGCCCCGCTTGCCGCGATCCATGCAGTGGTTGTTGGCAGTGGCCATGATGTCGAAACCCGCATCCCTGGCGGCGGCAGCCAGCGCGTCAGGCGACGAGAACTGCGGGTAGCCCGTGTAGGGCGCTCCCGCCAGCGTGACTTCAAGGTTGACGATGGCTAAGTCGGCGCTCTTGATGTAGTCTTCCACATAGCGGAAGCAGGGCGCGTAGTCGTAGCCACCGTCTATCTGCTGTGCGGCCTTGATCTGTGGCCCGTGCCCCATCAGGTCGCCCGCGAAGAGGAGTTTCAGGCTCTGTGCATGTCCCGTACCACCCGTCACAAGGCTGAGCACAAACACCATCATGCTGATAATATGTCTATTGCACATTGTCATATCTATTTGTTGCAACTGCAAAGATACGTCTTTTTTCACATTCTCACTGTCCGGCGGCGCCGCCGCGGGCCTGCCACTTGAGGTCGTGCTTGCCGACGGGGCGGTTGTAGCGCAGACTGAGGCTAAGCGTGTTGCGGCGGTGGTGGAGGTCCGTGGTGCGGTCGTAGGGGGTGAGGAGGAGGGCGGCGGGACTGCCTTCGGCCAGGCTGTCGAGGCGCAGTTCGTCGTTGTGGCCGCCTTGGAAGATGTAGTTCCACGTGCCGCCCATGGTCAGGTTGTGCCCCTTGGCTCCCGGCAGGCGGCGCTTGATGTCGAAGTTGGTGAAGCCGTTGACCATCGACGAGCTGCGCACGGTGCTGTCGAGGGAGGCCTGGCCGACGCTGTCGGGGGCCTAGGCGTGCATCAGCACGGGGAGGAGCATGAGGGGGAAAAACAGGGTCTTTTTCATAGCATTATCTTTTTGTAGTCGCCAACTCAGTCGAAATCATGTGGTCTGCCACCTTGAGGCTTTCGGCGTCGCCGTCGACGAGGAAGGCCAGGACGACCATGCGGTCGGAGGGGCAGTAGATAGCGTAGTGGCCACGGTCGCCCGGCAGGCCGTCGGCGTTGAAGACCACCAGGTGCTTGCGTTCGCGCCAATGCCGCTCGAGCGAGTCGGCCTTCTGCTTCATCTGCCGCAGCGCCTCATCGGGTATCTTGGGGTGCGAGGCGAGGTCGTCCGACTCGTTGCTTATCGTGCCGTCGACATGGGGGCGCGTGGTGGTGAATGGCAGCGCATGCAGTTCGCGACAGAGGGTGCGGTAGACGGCCGAGTCGTCGGTCTGCAGCAGGGTGACGCAGGCGCTGTCGCCGCCGCTCAGGGGGTAGCGCTCGACGCAGTAGGCCTGCACGCCGGGACGCGAGGCATAGCGCTTATAGAGGCCCGTCTGGGCTTGCAGAGCGGAAAACGGAAAGAGGAAAGAGGAAAACAATGCAAGAAAGAGGACTGTACGTTTCATAGCTGTTGTATTTGTTTGATATGGTTGATATTGTTTTCGATGAGGGCCATCACGTCGTCGGGGTTGCACTGGCTGTTGCAGTAGATCCCCGGAGCGGGGGCGGCGGCCTGGGCGGCGTTGCCACGAGGCAGCAGCAGAATGAGCAGCACGGCGGCGGCAGCTACGGCGGGGATGGCTATGCGCCAGGCCGTGCGGTGCGGCCGTCGATGCTCGGCACGGCGTCGCTGCACGTTGGCAGCATGGATACGTTCTATCAATTCGTCGGTATTCATATTTCGTTCAATTTGCGGAGTTTCTCTTTGATGCGACCCATGCGGGTGGTGACATTGGTCTGGCTGATGCCCGTCAGGCGGCCTATCTCTTCTGACGAGAATCCATCGAGGTAGAGGCCCACCAGCCGCTGGTCGGCCACTGGGAGTTGCACAATCAGCGCCCGTAGATGCGTCGCCTGCTCACGAAGGACGGTGTCGTCAGGCAGGTCGAAAGTGTCGAGGGGAAGGGTTTCCTCCTGTCGTGCACGGTGACGGCGCCAACTGATGGCGGTGTTCAGCGCCACGCGGTAGAGCCACGTGATGGGCCTGTGGTCGGGCCGGTAGCTCTTCCACCCCTGCCAGAGGTGCAGCAGGATGTCCTGCCGCAGGTCCTCGCGGTCCTCCTTGACGGAACAGAACGAGCGGCACACGCGCTCGATGGCCGCCGTGTGACGCTCGATGAGTTCTATGAAGGGGTGTTCGTCCATTGCCGTTGTTGTTTTCACACCCTTATTTAACGCCCGCCGTGTTGATTTGTCACACTCGGCGTTATCTATTTCCGCTTCGCGTAATCCATAAATCTATTCTGATTGGATTAATAGATCTCCGCCGGAGGCGGGGAGATCAGTATTCCACGATGAGCACGCCGCTGACGGCCCAATGGGAGAACATGCCTTCGACGGGCTTACCCTGCGGGATAGCGACGGTGAGGGTGTGCTCCTTGCCGTCGGCCCAGGGCGAGAGGTCGAAGTAGACGGGCTGCGTGGCCGTGCCGGGGCACCAGCCGGAGCGCGAGAAGTCGGAGCTGGAGAGGCCGTTCCAGAAGTTGCCGCTCACCGGGTTGAGGTCGCGGTAGCAGCCGCAGTCCTGCCGCCAGGGGGTATAGGTGAAGGCGGGCTTGCCGTCGATGAGGATGGTGTTGGTCTTGGGTACGAACTCGTCGCCCTCGCCCCAGCCGCCGTGACCGGTGGAGATGTAGCGCAGCTGAGCATATTGATTGATATCTTCGAGTTTGAAGGTGACGGTCAGCGAGTCGGTAGCGAAGAGTTTTCCATAGTTCTGGCCGGCCATCTCGAGCACATTGCAGGTGTTGAAGAGGGGGATTATTTCGCTGGGGAAGTCGTTCTCCTCGGGGTACGGCACATGGATGCCGTTGGGGTACGACTTGATGTCGACGGTGACGGTGTGTCCGCCGCCGTCGTAGTTGCCTATCCAGGCACCGATAATGACATTGGAGATTCTGTAATCGTTGGTTATGTGGTTGTAGATGTCGGTAATCTCCTGACGGTAGAAGGTCTCGTCGCGCCAGTCGATGCCGTAGTCTTTCATACGGTCGTTGAAGTGGCCTACGCCGAAGGGGGTGAAGAAGCGCACCAGCTCGATGGGGGGCTCATAGTCGCCGGTCTTCATCATGCCCTGGTAGCGCTGGCCGTCACGGCCGGTGAAGACGGGTAGCGAGTCGGGGTGGTTGTTGATGCCGTCGAAGAAGCTTTTTTCACTTGTCGGAAGTATGACGAAGAGGGAACCCGTCCGGTCGTAGGCGTCGCCGTTGCTGCGCTGGTGTATCTCGACGAAGTGCTGGTAGTTGGTCTGCAGGTGGGGCAGCTTGACGCGCTTGAGGATGAGGGTGCCGCCGGCATAGTGCAGCACGGTGTCAAAGGGCACCGCAGCGTACCCCTCCACATGGTTGTTCTTCTTGCCCCAGCATATCTGCTCGTGGTCGAAGATGCGGGTGGTGACCACCAGGCGGTCTTTCATGATGCGGTCCAGATCGCGTGGCGAGACGCGACGAGCGGAAAGTGGAAGGTGGAAAGTGGAAAGATTTGCAGCCGCACCCTCACTTTTCATTTTCACCTTCTCGGCCTTGGCCAGCACGAGGCGTTTCTGCCCGTTGCGGGTGAAGGAGCGGAGTACGCCCTTGTTCAGCCCGTAGTAGGGCAGGGGGTTGACGCTGACTTGGGCGCGCTCGTCCATTTCGAATGTCAGCGTGTTGCTGTTGACGAAGCAGGTGTGGCGGTCGCCCTCCACTTTCCACTCCAAGTCGTTGCGCGAGAAGGGGGTGCGGTAGTAAAAGACGCTGTCGGGGTAGGTGGCGGTGACGGTGATGCTGTCGGCGGCATAGTCGACGCTGGTGACCGTCTGGCAATAGCCCGGTATCAGCTTCCCTTCGGGTTTGGGGGTGAGTATGACGATGGAGCCGTCGGGGTTGCGCTCGACGGTGATAACCGTGGTGTCGGTTCCCTCGTTCCTGTACTCGAACTGCCAATAAGTAAACAGGTTGGCGTTCTTGGGGATTTTGACATTCTGGGCAGAGGCTGTCCCTCCAAGCAGGAGGGCCAGCAGGACAAAGAAATATCTGCTATGACTCATAATAGAATGTAACACTTAACACTAAATAGTTAGCACACCCAGTTAGAATCCCATGCCGAAGAGGTGCCAGTACTGGCTTTCCAGCTCGGCCCATGCGGCCACGGTGCCGTCGAATATCTGCTTGGTGTAGGCATTCAGCTGTTTGCCGGCTTTGCTGGGGTCTTTCATGCCCTTGATGCCGTCTTCGAGGCTCTTCAGGCCGCTGAAGGCCTTGCCCTCGTGGTGGAGGACGGCGTTGAGGTGCTGTTTCTTGGTACGCTGCCACTGCACGGTGGCCAGCTTGTTGGCGCGACGGAACTGCCACAGCCAAGCTTCCGGGTCGTAGCTTTTCTGTCCGCAGCGAGCGAAGGCGGCCGGCAGCTCGGTGGTGCCGCAGAAGATGGGTATGCGTGGGCTCTGGCCAGGGTTGTCGACGGCCATCCAGCAGATGCCGCCCACGGGGTCGGGCAGCCAGTCGCGCAGCTGTGCAACGAAGGAGTAGGAGCACCACGCCACGCTCACCGTGCGTTTGAAGCTGATGGTGCCTGGGGCTAGCATGTTGAGGGTCTGCTGCATGGTGCCGGTGAGCCAGGGGTTGGCCACGGGGCTGACGACGGTGTCCTTATAGGTGCTGCCGTCGTCGCGCTTGCGGTTCACCACCACCTTGAGGTTTTTCGTCATGTCCATGTCGGTGCCTTCGTAGGTAGAGCGGAGCAGACGCATGACATCGGTGACGTCGACCGGCGAGTCGGGGCGAACTGAGAAGGGCAGTTCGGCCATGTCCATGGTGAAGCCCTGCGAGGGAGCCAGGCTGTTGAAGATGAACCATTCGCGTTCGCGGAAGTTGCGGCCGTTGGCGTAGCTGGCGTTGAAGGCCTTCCACCACACGAACTCGCCCTCGCCGTCCCAGAGGTAGTAGCGCAGTGCGGTGGCTTCGATGCTGTCGGAGCAGAGGAAGTAGTCGGGGTTGTCGCGCTGGAGGCGACCGATGCGGGGAATGTTGCAGGAGACTGCCACGTGGTCGTCGGGCACGCGCTGTGCCACCCAGAGGCCGCCTATGCGGGTGCGGCCGCATCCGATGATTTCCATCTGCCAGACCTCTTTTTTGTCGGCGATGGTGATGCACTCGCCGCCGTCGGCATATCCATACTTGGCCACCAGTTTACCGATGAGGTTGATGGCTTGGCGGGCAGTGGTGCAACGCTGCAGAACTATGCGCTCCAGTTCTTCGATGAGGAACATGGCGTCTGGGTTGACCAGAGTGTCCGGGCCGCCGAAGGTGCTCTCACCGATGGCGAGCTGGCGTTCGTTGAGGCAGGGGTAGGCCGTATTGAGGTAGGCGAAGGTGTGTTCGGCTTCGGCTATGGTGCCGGCCGTGCGGACCCCTGTGGTGTCGGAGGGCGACACGGTGTGCATGGTTCCTTTGCGGACCTCGTGTTTTGTGCCTTTCTTGTGGTCGGCGGCCGGTTCGATGGTCATCCAGGTGCGGTAGCGGCCGTCGCAGGTGTGCGAGGTGATTACGCTTCCGTCGGTGGAGGCCCGCTTGCCTACCATGATCGAGGTGCAACTCTCTTTGCTGACCCCTTGTCCCCACAGCGGAGCAACGACCAGCATAAGGCTCAGAACAGCCAGATTAAGTTTCAGGTGGTGATTCATATTCTCTTGCATATTACGATTTGACATATTAAGGTATCAGGACTTCCACGATGCGGTCTGCCACTAATTTGCGGCCGGTCTGGTCGTAGTGTTCGGTGGGATAGTCGGGTTCGGAGAAGGAACTGTGTGGCAGCAGACCCTGATTGTCCACCACCGTCACGCCCATGGCGGTGTAGCGCTCCTTCACGAAGCGGCCGTTGGCCCGCAGCATTTGCACCAGATTAGGTCCCACGAGGTGGGCCATCTGCTCCTCGTCGTCGGGCAGAATGTGCATTATCAGGCGCCAGCCGCGCTTGTTGCAGAGTTTGACGATGCGGTCCAGGTCGCGAATGCGCGGGTTCGTCTCGTCGATGACGGTGCTGAAGCACTTAATGTAGTGGCAAGTCATGGCAATGGTGTCGGGGTTGGCACCGCACCTCCATAGACTGTCGGCCATGGCGACGTCCCATGCTCTGGCATTGGCATAGGGCGGCGGGGCGGCCTGCCGGCGCAGGTGTTTTACGATCAGTCGGTCGCGCTCCTTCTCGTCCCAGCGGGGGTAGTCTTTGAAGACCAGCTGCGCCTTGCGCCACAGGGCGGGGCCCCGTCGCAGCAGCAACTGCTGCTTGCGCAGAGGCGTCTCCAGTTTGGAATAGATCCATTCGGCTGTGAACGAGCGCATGTTCACTGTCACGACGGCGGTGTGTATGTTGCTCTTGCGTGGCAGGCGGTTCATCATGTCGTAGAAGACGCCGGCGTGGGTGGCAGCCGAAGCCATGTCGCACACGCGGGGCCCGTCCAAGCTGTCCGCCATCATGCGGCAGATGCTTCTGTGGTCGCTGTCGTAGCTGGCTACGGTGAAGTCCGACGACTCGCCAAGATATATTATCTCGGCGTTGGATTGGACGGCTTCGTCCACCAACTCCATCAATTCGCAGTTCTTCGCGATGTCCTTAGGGTAGACGGTGTAGCGATAGATGACAGCCACCGCCGCGACAAGGGCCACGACAAGTACAATGTAGAAGATGGGATGTGAACGTTGTTTCATCTATGAACTGTGAGGGCTTAGAATTGGAAATAGATGAACGGATGTTGCTCGACGGAGCCGAAGGCAATGATGGCAAACACGATTGTGCCGTAGAGCAGCCAGCGCAGGGGTCTGGGTAGGGTGCTGCACCAGATGTCGAAGCGGGAGTTGCGGGTGGTGATGTCGATGGCGACGAAGGCGGCCAAAGCGATCCACACTTGCGGGGCGAGGTGCACCGCTGCGGTGCCGCCCCCGTGGAACAGTGCGGCATAGAGGCTGTGCAGGTCGCCGAGGGAGGGAGCGCGGAACAGAGTCCACATGAGGGTGACGACGACAAAAGTCACGGCTATACCCCCGAGTCTGCTCCATAAGGAGCCAGCTTGCCGGGAGCGGTGGAGCAGTTTGCTCAGCACCACGAGCACCCCGTAGGCCATGCCCCAAAGCAGGAATGTCCAGTTGGCTCCATGCCATATACCGCACACGGTGAATACCACCAACGTGTTCAGCATCCAGCGTGGGACGGAGACCCGGTTGCCACCGAGAGGGATGTAGATATAGTCGCGGAGCCACGAAGAGAGGGAAATGTGCCATCGCCGCCAGAAGTCGCCAATGCTTTCCGCCAGATAGGGGGCTTTGAAGTTGTCCACGAGGGAGAACCCCATCATGCGGGCGCATCCGAGCGCTATGGTGGAGTAGCCGAAGAAGTCGCCGTAGATCTGCATGGAGTAGAGCGCCATGGCAGTCACGATGCCCGCGCGGCCGAAGTCTGCGGGCGCGGCGTAGACCGCATCGACGGCGGCCCCGATATTGTCGGCGATCACGATTTTCAGGAAGAGGCCGTAGAGCACCAGGCGCAGACCGTGCGTAATGTTTTCGTGCTGGAGCGTCTTCTCCTCGTGCAGTTGACGCAGGAGGTTCTGGGGGCGTTCGATGGGACCCGTCACCAGCTGTGGGTAGAACATGACGTACAGAGCATAGTAGCCCAGGTGGCGCTCGGCGCGCTGGCGGCCGCGGTAGACCTCGATAACGTAGCTCAGGCTCTGGAAGGTGTGGAACGACAGGCCGATGGGCAGCGCGATGTCCAGTACCCTCTTAGGGTGGGCCCATCCGAAGTGCTGAGCCAGCGCCACCAGGTTTTCGCTGCAGAAGTTCAGGTATTTGAATATGAACAGCACCGCGCAGGTGCTCACCACGCTTGCCAGCATACACCACCGTCGATGGACGGGCTTGTCGGACCAGCGCTCCATCAGCAGGGCGGCGCAGTAGTCGATGAGGATGGTCACCAGAAGTATCAGGATATACTTCGGGATGAACCACATGTAGAAGAAGCAGCTGGCGGCGAGGAGCCACATCCAGCGGAAGCGGTGGGGGAGGAGGTAGAACACCGCCGTCACCACCGGTAGGAACACCAGGAACTCTATGGAATTGAAAAGCATCCGCGTCCAGTCTGTCTAAGGATAGAGTCTGATGGCTTACGGATTACTTTTCAAACAAGGCCTTGGCGGCGTCCATCCTTGCCGGAATGTCCACGCCGAAGGGACAACGGCTGAGGCAAGCACCGCAGTGGGTGCACTCTCCTGCCTTGTGGTCGAGCATGTTGTACTGAGCCTGCAGCTCGTCGGTCAGCCCGTCGCGCTCGGCTTTGTCGAGCAGTTCGTTGACGCGGGCGATGGGGATGCCCTGTGAGCAGGGCGAGCAGTGGTTGCAATAGGTGCAGTCGCCACCGCGGGATGGCTTTTCGCTCTGAGCGACGGTGGTGTAGTCCTTCTCGGCGTCGGTGGCGTGGAGCCAGTGGAGGTCGCGCTTCAGCTCGTCGAGGTTGTCGATGCCGAGGATGCAGGTGGAGATGCAGGGCTTGGCCAGACAGTAGGCGATGCACTGCTCGGGGGTGTAGGCGCGTCCGAGTGGCGACGCCTTGGCGTCGAGCAGACGGCCGCCTCCGCCGAAGGTCTTCATGACGGTGACGCCGATGTGGTGGGTGGCGCAGTAGTCGTAGAACTCCACCCGCACGGGGTCGATGCCGCCCTGCAGGTTGTCCATGGCCCCTTTGTCCCAGGGGATGGCGCCGCCGCGGAGCTGGTCGAAGGCGGGGTTGAGCGAGAACATGATAACCTCGACCCAGCCGCTCTTGGCGGCGCGCAGGGCCACCTCGGCGTTGTGGCTGCTGAGGCCTATGTGTTTGATTTTGCCTTCTTTCTTGAGCTGGAAGACATAGTCGAGGAAGGGCGAGTTCTGAATCTCCTCCCACTCCTCGTGGCTGTCGGTGATGTGGATCATGCCGACTTCGATATGGTCGGTGTGGAGACGGGCGAGGAGGTCCTCGAAGCCGGCCTTCACCTCTTCGAGGTCGCGGGTGCGGGTGTGCTGGCCGTCTTTGAAGATGGTGCCGATGTGGCCCTGGATAATCATCTCGTCGCGGCGGCCCTGGAGGGCGTAGCCTATGTTGGAGCGCGTCTTGGGGTTGGCGTCGTAGATGTCGATGTAGTTCATGCCGCTGTCGAGCGCCATGGTCATCAGCTCGAGGGAGGCGGCGCTGTCGAGCTTTTCGAAGCCGCCGCAGCCGATGCTGATTTCGCTGACCTCGAGGCCTGTGGCGCCGAGGGGACGGTACTTCATGTCGGTTTGCTTTTCGGGGGAGGCCTGTCGGCAGCCTACGGCAACGAGGCACAGGGCGGCCATCAAGAGGGTACGTATGTTCTTCATTGGTTATAAATATTACTTGTTCAGTGAACGTGAGATTGACGATATTATTGTATCGATGTTTTTCATGGCGGCGGGCTTCGAGATGTGCAAGAGCCAGAAGCGGCAGTCGGAAGCCAGCCGGAAGAGGAAGGCGATGCAGGGTCCGGAGACGCCGGCTCCGACAACCACCACGGCTACCGCCACCAGGCCCCACCAGGCTCCGAGGTCGGCCAGACCTGACATCCAGAGGCCGCCGGTGGCCGCCGCGACGACGCCGATGGCCAGAGCGTAGACGAGAGAGAGGAGGAAGCGGACGCCGAAGTTGAAAGAACTGCGGAACTGCGGGTCGGCGACCTTGCGGCGCACGATGAGGTGGGTGGGTATGAGCGGCAGTGGATAGCACAGAAGGCAGAAGAGGGCCGCGAGGCGCAGCGGGCGGCAGAGGCCCACGGCCAGGAGGGCGGCGGCTAGGGCGGCCAGAACGAGCAGGAGGGTGGGTGCGCTGCGGTGCTCGCCCAGCGTGGCCGCGTCGAGACGCAACTGACGGCAAAGGGCGGAGAGCTCGCTGCCGAGCGCCATCAGGCGGGAGAACTCGTCGCTGTCGGCGGACTGCGTCTCCTTCTCGAGCCTGCGCGCTATGGCCTGGCGCATGCGGAACCTGTTCCAGGCGTTGTTTTTCAGCCCTTGACGGCGGCGGAAGTCCCTGTTCATGGCGTTGCAGATGGTGAGGATGCTGTCGTAGTGCTCCTCGCTGCGGATGTCGAACATCAGTGGGAGGAGAGCGTCGTGGAGCGCGTCGCGCATGTGGTTAAGGGCGTGGGGAGTGTCGGTGCGGTAGCTGTCCATGAAAGGCTGGACGGCGATAGGGTGGCCGATGTTGACCACGAGGTTGCTGTAGGGACGCTCGTAGTCGTCAAAGTCGATGCCTGTGGGCACGATGTAGAGCGGCTTGTCGCCCAGACGCTCCTGTGCCTCGCCGGCGATGCGGAACATGCCTTTCAGCAGGGGGAGCAGACGGTGCTTGTTGTTGTGGCGCCCTTCGGCCATGAGGCAGAGAGGGTGTCCGGCGGTCAGCACATCGCAGCAGCGGTCGAAGATCTCCTTGTTCTGCCCGAGGGAGTCGATGCCGTCGCGGATGCGGTAGACGGGCATGATTTTCAGGAAGGTGAGCGCCTTGCGGAGGAGAGGCTTGCGGAAGAGGTCGGCGCGAGCGAGGAAGATGGGCGCCACCGGGGCGAAGTTGAGGACAGCCAGAGGCTCCATGAGGGCCTGCTGGTGGCAGGGAGCGATGATGTAGGCGCCGTCGGAGGGCAGGTTCTCCAGCCCCCGCACCACGAAACTGCTGTAGTGGCAGCGGCAGGCGTATTGCACCAGCGGACTGAGCAGGTTGTATAGACGGTCGTTGTCCTGTATGGCCTTCATTGTTTCGTGTGTGTTAATGTTTTTTATTGAGCTAAGTTGCTAACTGACAGTGCAATAGGGCGGTGGCGGCGACCAATGACACAATGCAAATATACGAAAATTTGTTAAACGGCGTTATCCGGCAAAGTACATTAACACAATTACACGTAGTTATATGACCTCGTTTGCCTCACCTTCAGCCTGGGCATGGCTCATCCAGTTCTTCGTCATCGTGGTGGCCTTGCTGGCAGCCAATCTGGTACGTTGCAATGTGCCGCTATTCCGTCGCAGTCTGCTTCCGTCGGCTTTGCTGGCGGGGCTGCTGATACTGTGTCTCAAACCGCTGAGTGTCTTCTCGACGGTGGTGGACAAGCAGATGATGGAGATTATCACCTATCACGCGCTGGGGCTCGGCTTTGTGGCCATGGCGCTGAAAAACAAGAAGCTCAAGAGTGCCACCACCACGATGAAAGTGGTGGAGACGGGAGCCGTGACGGCCAGCACGTACATACTGCAGGGCCTTGTGGGGCTGGCGGTGACGGTGCCGCTCTTCCTGTGGGGCGGCAAGGAGCTGTTCTACGCCAGCGGACTGCTGCTGCCGATGGGCTACGGGCAGGGACCGGGACAGGCCCTCAACTTCGGCGTCACCTTCAGCGGGTGGGCCGAGGGCCAGGGCATGACGTTCCACGGTTCGGACTTCGGCCTGAGCATTGCCGCCATGGGCTTCATAGTGGGCAGTCTGGTGAGTGTGGTATACATGAACATACTGCGGCGGAAGGGCAAGCTGAAGGTGAAGACGGGCCAGGCGAGCGAAGAGTATACGCTGGCGGACTACGAGTCGAAGGGCGAGATACCGCACTCGGAGTCGATAGACAAGATGACGGTGCAGCTGTGTCTGGTGTTGCTGGTGTACGGGCTGGTGTTCCTGCTGATGTACGGAGTGCAGCAGTTGGGCCTCGGCCAGTTCGGCGAGAAGACCCTGAAGCCGCTGGTGTGGGGCTTCAACTTCCTGTGGGGTACGCTGATAGGGGTGCTGGTGCGGTGGCTTATAGGCCGGCTGCGCAAGAGCAACATCATGCAGCGCGAGTACATCAACAACCACTACCTGGACCGCATAGCCGGCACCTGCTTCGACGTGATGATAGTGGCTGGGACCGCCGCCATCGACATGGGCAACCTGCGAGGCCTGTGGCTGCCGCTGGTGCTGGTCTGCACGCTGGGTGCGGTGGCCACCTTCTGGTATGTGCTGCGCTGCTGCAAGAAGCTCTATCCCGACTACCAGTACGAGGGTTTCTTCTCGATGTTCGGCATGCTCACGGGGACCGCGAGCAACGGGATGATACTGCTGAGGGAGATAGACCCGCGCTTCGAGACCCCGGCGGCCAACAACCTGGTGCTGCAGACCATACCGGCGCTGGCCTTCGGCTTCCCGGTGCTGCTGCTTATGGGCTTTGCGCCGCAGAGCCTGGGCAACACGCTCATCACCGTGGGTATCATGGCGGCGGCGCTGGCGATATTCGCAGGGTTCATATTCCGCAGAAGGAAAACGACAACCGCAGGGAAGACAAAAGAATAAAACGACGAACAGTATGGCAAACAGAGTATTAAAGAGCGTGTTGTGCATCGGCATGATGCTCAACTGCCAAGTGGCAAACATGGAGAGCGCGACGGCGCAGGAGGAGAGCCGGCACGTGCGCAAGGGCTGGACCTTCGGCGTGCTGCCCAGTGTGGCGTTCGACGCCGACCTCGGATTCCAGTATGGCGCGCTGACCAACATATACTACTTCGGCGACGGGAGCACGTATCCGGAGTATCTGCATTCGTTCTACGCCGAGGCGGCCTACACGACCAAGCACTTCGGCATATTCAGGACCTCGTACGACTCGAAGCACCTCATACCGGGGCACCGTCTGAGTGTGGACCTCACCTACCTGCCTGACCAGATGTGTGACTTCTATGGCTTCAACGGCTACCAGAGCGACTACAACGCGTCATACGCCAAGGAGGACGACCCGTCGTACATCTCGCGCGCATACTACAAATACCGTCGCGACCTGTTCCGCTTCAGCGCGGACATGCAAGGGCATATAAGCGGCGACCTGTACTGGAACGCTGGGGTCGGGCTGCTGCACTTCAACGTGGGGACGGTGGACATAGACCGGCTCAACTCGTTCACCAAGAACGAGGAGAAGTGGCTGCCGAACGCGGTGACGCTGTTCGACCACTATGTGCAGCGCGGCTACATAAGGAGCGACGAGGCGCAGGGCGGATTGCACCCCTACGTGCACGCGGGCGTCACCTACGACACCCGCGACCGGCAGCAGAACCCGACGCGGGGCATACACAGCGACGCCTTCGTCACCTACTATGCCGGCGTGGGCCCGACGAGCGGGTATAACGACCTGAAAGTCAATCTGAACTTCCGCCACTATCAGTCGCTCTACAGCGACCGGCTCATCCTCGCCTACCGCGTGGGGGCGCAGCTCAACGTGGCAGGGGAGAGTCCTTTCTACCTCAACACGTACTTGAACCAGCTGTATATGCAGCGCGTGGTGTATGAGGGGCTGGGCGGGGCCAACTCGGTGCGCGGCATCATGCGCAACCGCATACTGGCGCCGGGCGTGGCCTTCGCCAACGTGGAGCTGCGCACCCGTATTTTCAGTCTCAAGCTGGGCAAGAACATGTTCTACCTCGGGCTGAACCCCTTCGTGGACGCGGGTATGGTGGTGCAGTCGTACGAGGGTGTGGTGAGCGACCCGCACACCGCCACGGCCGCGGAGGAGGCCGGTGCGGACGACCGCCTCTACCGGCCCCATCTTGGCGGCGGACTTGGAGTCAAGGTGGCCATGAACGACAACTTCGTGCTCAGCGTGGACTGGGCGACGGCCTTCGACAGGCAGGACAACCACAAGATCAGCAACCTGTACATCAAGATGGGGTATATGTTTTAGGGGTTAAGGTTTAAGGTTTAAGGTTTACGGTTTACGGTTTATGGTTTATGGTTTAGGGGTTAAGGTTTAGGGTGTTTAGGGTTTAAGGTTTACGGTTTAGGGTTTACGGTTTAGGGTTTACGGTTTAGGGGTTAGGGTTTAGGGTTTAAGGTTGGGAGTGGGGGGGAAAAAGGCAGGTAATGCGGTGTGATTGTGGGTAGTGGCAATACAGTATAAAACATAATATAACCGACGAATGAAAAAAGTACTTCTTACGGTAGTCATTCTTGTGGCGATGGGCGGTGTTGACGCGCAGGTGTTAGCCCGGGTCGCCACGGTGCCGGAGGTGGCGGCGATGACAAGGCTGACTGCAGACAAGACGGCGCCGACCGACAGTGTAGCGCGCGTCAGGAAAAACAACTGGACGGCGGTCGCCAAATCGGCTATTCTGCCGGGATGGGGTCAGATGGGCAAGGGTTTGCGCGCCGAGGGTATCGTTACCTTGGGGAGCGAAATAGTGCTGGCCGGCGGTGCCATCGGCGCATATCTGATAGGGTCGCCGTTGGCTGCCGAGCTAAAGGGCGGCATAGCAGACGTTCAGCACTACAACGCCGTGCAGAGCCGCTACAGAACGCTGACCACCGTCAATCATGTACTTTGGACCGCTGCGGCAGCAGTGTATCTGTTCAACATCTACCGTGCCTATGCTGCCCAACCGGAGCGCTCGTCAACCCTTGAGCTCGGGCTGGCCCCCACCCCCAGCGAGGTGGTGCCGACCATAGGGCTGGCCATCAGATTTTAGTCACCAACAAATTGTACAACGATGCAGAAGAAATATGTCGTTTTGTTTATAGGTGCCGCATTGGCCGCCCTGCTATCGGTCTCATGTCTGAAACCCATCGACTGCTACTTGCTGACGGTGACTGCCAACAACGTGGCCGGCGGCAGTACGTCGGGCTCGGGCTACTATGCGGCGGGTGCCGAGGCGACGATCAGTGCCAAGGCCAATACAGGCTACTGTTTCGACAGGTGGGACGATGGCAGCAGGGCCAATCCGCGTAAGGTAAGCGTGAATGGCGACATCACCTATACGGCTTTTTTCAGCAGTGACGGTGGCACTGCCGACACCTCGGGTGGCAGTAATCCCGCCGACAACACGGCTTTCGACGGTGATGGTGCCACGTATTCGACATTCTCGGTATCGGATACCAAGGCCATCCACTTCTCGAGGGGTAACCTGCAGTATAACGCAGCCACCAACAGATGGCGTTTTGCAGAGCATCAGTACGACCGCATCGGCCAGGGGAACAGCAATATCTCGCCCTCCTATAACGGATGGATAGACCTCTTCGGCTGGGCTACCTCAGGTTGGAATAGCGGAGCCAGCGCTTATCAGCCATGGTCGACGTCGACGCAAAACAGTGACTACTTCACCGGCGGCGACCTCAGCGGGGCCTATGCTGAAGCCGACTGGGCCTGGCACAACCCCATCGTCAACGGTGGCAACCAGCCTCACATGTGGCGGCTGCCCACCGCCATTGAATGGAACTATCTGCTGTACGGTCGAGAGAATGCCATGGCCAAGCGTACCTATGCGACCGTCAATGGACAGCATGGTCTCATTATACTGCCTGACGACTGGGAGACCCCCTCGGGTATTGACCTGAGTATTGCCATAGGTAACTGGGAGACGAACACATACAGTGTTGAGCAGTGGGACCTCATGGAGCGGGCAGGGGCCATCTTCCTCCCAACGACGGGGGGCCGCCGTCAGGGCACGCAGGTGGTAGAGGAAGATGTTACGGGCTTCTATATTTCCTCAACTCTTGCAAACAGCGACTTCTACCACCACCTTAGTTTCTCTACCATCTTTGGAGGGCTTCCCATTTATGCTCCGGGGAATGGCACTATCAGTGAGGGTCAAGGAGTAAGGCCGATAAGAGACTGATTTTCAACCAGCGAACGTGCCGACGGCCGACCGCGGCTGCAGGATGTCGGAATGTGCGGCGGGGGGGTAGAGAGGGGGTAGAGTAGGGGTAGAGAGGGGGTAGAGAGGGTGCGAGGAAAACATTGCGGGGCAAGGGGAGTGTGGCGTTAGAGCCGCTTGCCGGCCTTTTGCATGCGGAGGGTGACGGGTGTTGGGTCGGCGTCGATGTCGTCGGTGTTGACCACGCGGGGCTGACCGTCGATGTCGAACTGCAGGGTGGCGCCGTCGGCGCGGACGTCGATGGAGACGGGGGCGCCCATCACGAGGGGCAGGTTTACGTCGCCGTGGCCGGCAGGGAAGCCGCAGAGCATCGGTATGCCGTAGGGTTCCACAAGCTGTCGTATCATGGCTTCGACGCTTTCGTAGGTGAACTCCGAGCCGCAGTCGGAGAATTCGCCCAGGACGATGCCCTTGCAGCGGTCGAGGACGCCGTTCATCTTCAGAATCTGCATTTGGCGGTCGATGTTGTGCATAGACTCGCCCACTTCCTCGACGAAGAGTATGAGGTCGCTACCCATCGTGGCGTCGGCGCGGCTGCCAAGGTTGGGGGTGAAGGTGCAGAGGTTGCCACCCACGAGGGTGCCGGAGGCTGTGCCGACGATGTTCTGTGGGTGTGGCGGCAGCTGGTAGCGAGGGACTTGGCCCATCAGCAGGTCGCGCATCAGGGTGCTGGTGGCGTCGGTGCCGCCTTGTGCCAGGAAGGAGCTCATGGTGCCGTGGATGCTCATTACGCCGGCCCGGCTCAGCAGTCCGTGGAGGGTGCTGATGTCGCTGAAGCCGACGAACCATTTGGGCGACGCCGAGAGCTGGGCCAGTGGTATCTGGTCGATGAGCTGTATGGTGCCGTATCCGCCGCGGTTGCAGATGACGGCCTTGATGGCGGGATTGTCGAAGGCCCACAGGATGTCGCTTACGCGCTCGGCCACGGTGCCGGCGTATTTCCCGTCCACCAGCTTGCCTACGTTGGGGCCGATGACGGGAACCAGGCCCCACGACCGCAGAACGTCGGCCGTGAGTTCCACGTTCTCTATGGGGGTGAAGTAGGAGGGCGAAATCAGCGCCACGGTATCGCCGGATTTCAGGTAGGACGGTCTGACGCAGTTCAGCGTCACGGTTGCGTTGGTTGAGGGTTCGGGCTTCGTTTCGTCCTTTCCGCACGACGCCAAAGCCAGCGCCGCAACGGTCAGCAAAAGTAGTGTTCTTTTCATGTCGGTATGTGTTTTCGTATTTGTATCAGAGGAAGCGTTTTGCCAGGCGGTGGATGAAGATGCTTAAGAAAAGCTTCTCCGGCAGGTTGGGTTTGTCGTAAGCGTAGCGGAGCACCACGTCGTAGCAGGCGAAGCGGGCCGCCTCGCGGTCGAAGTCGGCGTGGTCGACGCTGCCGGTGTAGGCGCGGGCGAAGGCATCCCAGAAGCGGTGGAACTGGTCGCGTGTCATGTGGAAAAGCCCCTGCACATATTTCATGCTGGAGTAGACGTTGCAGAGCATGTAGAGGTGGCTGACGTCGAACATGGGGTCGCCGTAGCCGAAGCGGTCGAGGTCGATCCAGTAGTGCCGTTCGCCGGAGAGGATGAGGTTGCCCATCTGGAAATCGCCGTGGAGGCAGGTGGTGGCGTCGGGGATGCGCTGCGCGAAGGTTTCGAGGGTGCTGAGGGTTTTGCGGCCGACGAACTGCACCCTGCCCAGGGCCTGCAGCAGATGCGCTTTGCGGCTGGGGAAGAAACCGGTGTCGCAGGGGGTGGCGAAGATTTCTTTGCCGCGGGTGCAGAGCAGCGTGGCCATCTCCTCGGTGCGCTCGGGATTGTCGCAGCAGATGCGTCCGAGCGACCGCTTGGGTTTGATGAGCTCGGAGATGGTGCCGTAGGCGTTGCCCACGCGGACCATTTCCTTGGCTTCGGGTACCGAGATGCCCAGGCTTTTCACGGCCCGCGAGACGTTGAATTCCCGTTCCACGGCCTGGCGTGTGCTCAGACGCGAGTTGTTGACCTTGAGGATGACGTCGGGGGTGGAGGGGTTCACGTAGGTTTTGCCGTTTGCCCCTTCGCCCACCTGTTGCCACTGGGTGAGGTCTATGTTCTTGATTTCTTTGTCCATATTGTTGTATCTTTTCTGGTGTACAGGCTGGCTGCCAGCGTCCCTTTGAAGATGCAAAGATACGCT
>Ga0310697_10002524_pt1 | contig 19282 bp, 17 predicted proteins | sample 172DNAGHGlowgp2_FD_203883 | JGI IMG/M metagenome (GOLD analysis project Ga0310697, IMG submission 203883) | Sheep rumen microbial communities from Palmerston North, Manawatu-Wanganui, New Zealand - 1728 DNA GHGlow gp2 (v2) (version 2) | ecosystem: Host-associated > Mammals > Digestive system >... | reverse complement strand
ACTGCCAAATGTATTTTTTCCAAAAAAATCCGACTTCCGGAGACTATTTGGCGCATAATTCCTATATTTGCATAGCGCCAGGCACGGTGCGGGCGCTGCTCAAACGACAAACTGATGAAAGACCTGCGACACCTTCTCCCGGCGGCCCTGATCCTCCTTTCCGCCGCCCTGCTCCCCTCCTGCGACAAGGTGCGTCCCGATGCACCCAACCGCGACAACCCGCCTGAAATACAGTTGCCGGCCGCCGCATTCTCCGTCCGCGTGCTCGACCACGAACGCGGCCACCACAAGGATTCCGCCTATGTCTTCGAAGGCATCTGGCGCGACGGGCACTTCCGCTTCGGCCGGGAGCGCCTGGACACGATGCAGGTCAACATCCACCCCGGCAACGCCATCGTCTTCGAGATCAGCTCCGACGATCCCCGCTTCGAAGGCGTCAACGCCTCCTCCTCGGCCCGATGCATCAACATCGTCCCGGACGGGGACGGCAGGACCCGCTATCACCTCGAATGGATCGCCGAAGGACAGTCCGCCATCACGCTCTGGAACGGAGAAGGGACCTCCCGCCGGGAGGTCCGCTTCGTGGCCACGTCCCGGCAGGAGATCCCCATGGAAGGCATCCGCGTCCGGGTCGACGGCGAGCCGAGGATCCTCTTCTCCGGCTACGATTTCGCCCTGCCCGGGGGCGTATCGCCCGGAGAGGCTTTCTATCCCCAGCTTGCCATGGAGTTCCACGGATATGCCCGGGAGGACTACACCCGGCACGTCGAGCTGGAGATCATCGGGCCGGAGCCCCTCAACGCCAACCAGGGCACGCTCCACCCCGCCTTCGACTACATCGGGATCATCGACCACGGCAACGTGCACGAGAACGTCCGTCCCTGGGTCTGGCTCAAGGCCTGGAACCTCTACGAGGAGAACCTCTGGCACAACCCGGATTTCCGCTGGTTCCAGCCCTACGATCCCGGCTATCATCCGGACCGGTCCTGGGATTATTTCAAACTGCCACAGGTATATTACAGCGATCCCCGCTATGCCCTCAACCCCCAGGACCTGCGCGAACGATACGCCTGGGTCTGGCCCATGGCCGTCGGCAAGGGTCCCATCCTGTCATTCGGAGAAGGTGAGATGACGCTCTCAGAGACCAGGAACATGTTTGTTTATAAACGTGTCCATCAACTGTTTATCAACTTCCTTAACACTTCATTCGATAATGCGTGGTGGTGGAACAACAGGAATCGCGAGAAAGGATATTGAATAAGTTCTAAAACGCCTCCCCTTTCGTCCACCAAATACCTCGAGCTATAGAAGAGCTGTTCCAAAGATTGGAAAAGATGAGTGATCCATACCCCTCGACAAAAGCCGTTCTCGCAATCGCACTGGCCAGGGTCGGATTCGTCGATTCCACCAGGTTGACCGCGTTTTGCGTCCAACTGTCCACATTCGTGTTGGCATAGAGGTACTCCCACAAGTATTTGATATCATAGTCGTTCCGCGGACTCCCGGTCGACGGGCCCGGCCGGTGGTACTGGTTCCAGCCCGGACGCACCTGGTAACAGTCCTCGAAACGTACATTGTTCATCCAACGGGAGTCGTTGAACAGCTGCATCATCCAGTGTCTCGCAGCCGTATCGACCGACGGTCCCAGCGCCTTGAGGTACTTGATGATCTTCTGCGGCATCAGGTAGACCGACGCATAGCGGGTTCCGGGACGCGCCACCACCAGGATGCTCGCATTGATGACCGGATACGTGAGGGTAAAACCCACCCGGACCGAGAAAGTCCGGTGGTCCCATTTGTTCGAATACGTTCCGGTCATGGCCTGGTTGCCATACGGGATGACCAGCCCTCCGGGCACCGGCTCACCGCTCGAGGAGCGCCGGACCTGGTGCGTCTCGTCATACACCCACGACAAGGTCCCGCCGTTACCGTCGTCTTCCTCATCCACGACAAAGTCCACCACGGGGGCGAATGTCTCGTACGGCGCCCGCCGGCAGGTGTAGGTGGTGGCCTCGCCGCTGCGGGTCCAGCTGATCCGCGACAGGTCTCCGTGCACGAAATGATAGTTCGCGCTGACGCTGAACTGCGTGTCTTCCGTCAGCTGCTCGTCCGTGCCGGATGCGGTATTCGTATTGAAATAGCCGACGTACAGGATGGATTCGCCGGTGTCTCCCTGCGTGCCTGCATGGCTCGTATGGAACCCGTTCTTGATATTGCGTATCTGCAGTTTCGTGACCCGGATGCGGAAACCCGGCGAATTCCCGTAGAGGTCATCCAGCACCAACGGATCCAACTGCCAGGAAGCCAGGTCCCGGCTGTACGCCCCGTTGACCAGTTCGTAACGTCCCTCTTCGAGGTTGCCCGCGCTGCTTGTCGTCTGCCGGACATACATCTCCCCGGTCGCCGGGTCCAGGGCCAGGCAGGACGCCCAGGCGGAATAGGGCGCGCCGGTCCTCGAACGCAGTCCGAAGCCCAGGCGCGTCTGCAGCAGGACGGGGTCGAAGGAGGACGCCGGCAGGCGCTCCGAGCCGTCGGACTTCCAGTACCCGAACTCCGTCCGGACCTCGTTGCCGTCGATCGGTAGGTGCTGCTCCCCTTCCATCACATGCAGGCGCGGTTCGCTGATCCGGACCGGGACCTCGAAGGAATCATTCAGGGCATCCTCGGAGAAGAAGATGATCCGGCCGTCCTTCGAGACCCAGCCGCCGTGCGTGGGCAGGAACCGGTTGGGATAGTAGGCATAGACATCGAGGGTGCCCCCGCAGCGCTGGGAGGCATACGCAGGATCGGAGACATCCAGCACGACGCGTCCGGCCGCATCCACGGCACAGCCCGGATAGGCGGCATCCGACGCGGTCGCAGCCTTCCACTGCACGTTGGCCGTGTGGGGCGCTCCGCTGCCGGACCGTCCGCAGGGATCCTGGTCCGCCGCATAGCAGACCGTCGACCCGGCGAACCCGCTCACCGTCACCGTCCGCCGTTGTCCGAGGTAGAAATCCTCCGTGAGGGACAATCCGCCGGCCACGCTCACCCCGATGTCCGGCAGGAGCCGCAGCTCGAATGTGACGGTCCCGCCGGCCGGCAACAGGCGCAGGGAGAGCGTGCGCGCCTCCCCGAGGTGGGCGCCGAAACGCGTCGCGTCCGTGACGGCGAAACTCAGCCGGCATGCGGCCGGGTCCCAGGCCGGCGTGATGCCGCGCGCCGCCAGCCAGGCGCGGTCCGGATCGCCGGGCACCATCAGGCCGCCGTACCATGCGCAGTCGACCACGTTGGCCGGCACGAAAGCCGCAGACGGAGAGAAATCCTTGCCCCGCAGTGCGTTGGGGCCGCCCAGGACCGCCTGCGGATCCATATAGACGTAGACCGCGCCCGGGCGGTTGCGGCGCACGGCCAGCAGGCGGCCCTCAGGCAACCTGTCCGTGAATGCCGCGTCTCCCGTCAGGCAGAAGAGCCGGCCGTCCGACCAGTTGGACGGTTCGACCTTCCAGTCCGGCTCGAACAGGCTGCCGACGCGGAAGGTCAGCGTGATGTCGTACTCCCGGTTGCGCTCCAGGTCGAAATTGCGGCAGTTGTCCGCTCCGGGATAGAACCGATAGGTCACATCGCCCCCGTAGCCGCCGGCCGCCGGATCCAGGCGTCCGGTGAACTCCACGTAGGTCAACCGCGGGGCAACGTCCCGACAGCCCCGGCGGACCAGTTCGTCCAGGGTCTTGTTCCGGCTGTCCGTGTTGTCCGGCAGCAGGTCCCCCTGCATGTTCTCGGGCACATAGAAACTGAACGTCGTCACGGAGGCGTTGGATGCGGTCATGTCCGGATCGTAGTCCGCGCTGGCCAGCACGTCGGCCGCTTCCGAGGCCCGCTGCGGGACCTCGGAGAAGGGCTGCAGGCGTCCGTTGGCCTGGCGCAGGTAGAGGTGCATGTTGACGAACAGTCCCGGCTGCGCCCCGCCGCCGTCGAAGGCGGCATGGTCGATCCGCAGCGTGACCTTGCTGAAGAGGCGCCGGCAGCGGTCCGCGCCCGGGATCCCCTGCCCCTGCCGGACCTGCGCGGCCACGTCCACGCCCTTGCTGACATGCATGTAAGGGATGCCGAACGTGGCGACTTCCGCGAAGGTTTGGCGCCGCCACTGTCCGTTGAGGTCTCCGCCGTCCAGGCGGTAGACCCAGGCCTCCAGCGCCGCCTCGTCCACGGGGAAGGACGCCCCCAGGGCCTCCATCAGGTGCGCCGGGCGGCCGTCGGCCCGGCCGACCGCATTCAGGTTGCCCAGGATATAGAAGTCGCATTCCGTCAGCGGGACCCGCAACCGGAGCGGCACCTGCTCCTGTTGGCGGAGCTCGTCTTCCGTGAAATAGCGGTAGGAGTCCAGCCGCCGGGTCGCCGAGCGGTACACCAGGACCAGGGCGCCGGACCCGGCGGATTCGACATCCCGGAGCAGCGAAGCCTTGGTCGCGCCGCCGGCATCCTGCAAGGAGATGCCGAACTGCATCTCCGCCCGCTCCAGCGTCTCCTCCGGCCCGTAGAAACGCGTCTGCACCGGCTCCGGCTCGCAGGACACCGCACAGGCACACAGGACGGCAAGCCCGAGGATGTATTTATTCAACTTATTATTTATCATACTTTTACATCATTATATCTCAATATCCAGATAATGGTCGTCGTGTTCCCATTCCCGGACATCCAATGTCACTTCGGCGCTCGTGAATCCGACCTGGACCTCGATGTCCTTCAGGTCAGCCAGGCTCCAGTCGTACCCCTGTTCGGCGAAGGCGCGGCCCAGGTCGACGACATATTCGGTCTGACCGGCGGAAGGGTTGTCCGGATCCGGGAGATACACCTCCAGTTTCATGTTGTTGGTCCGCTGCCGGGGCAGGACGCCGAACCACTCCCCGACCCCGTTGGGGCCGACGGGTTCGGCGTAGTCGCCCGGCAGCGGTGCCAGCGTATAGAGATCCATCCCCGCACATTCCGCACGCAGGCGGAAACGCCAGGGATACCCTTCCGGAGCGGTCGGGCTGCCGTCGAACAGGAACCGCACCAGGCAGTACTGCTTGTGGGGTTCGGCGTCCACGACATACTCGTCGGCGTTGGCGGAGAAAGCCGTCCCGTAGGCCCACACGAGCCCGGCTTCCCGGCCCTGCGGGATCACGAGGGCATCGTCCGTCAGCCACGCCGGGTCAACGCCCGAGAGGACGGATACGCGCGCGTAATCCCGCGGGCAGGCCTGCACGTAGCCGTTCCTGATGTAGGACAGGAAGCCGATCGTCTCCCGCCCGATCGGACGGGCCGCGGAAAACGAGAGCGTGCCCGTATCCAAGCCGCGCTGCAGGAACCGGTCCGTCAGGACGGTGACGTAGACCGGGCACTCCGCCCGGTCTTCCTTGACCGAACAGGCGGACGGAAGACCGAGCAGCAGCGCGGCAAGCAGGAAAGCCCCCGCCCGGGAACGGTCAGATCTCCTGGTCATACCGCTCGCCGGTATCCCAGTCCTGAACCACGATGACCGGGGTCACGTCATCGAACCGCACGGGGACGTTGGGGTCCAGGGACCCCGGGCGGTGGATCGTCAGGCTGACCCGGTACTGCCTGTTGGACTGCAGTCCCCCGCCCAGGACCACCGGGTAGTAGTACTTGACCCATTCTCCGCCCGTGTTCAGGGAGGCCTCGAGGACCAGGAGGGTGGCCCGGGGCATCCAGGTGGCGTCCTCGTTGGGCGCGCAGTTGTTCGGATAGGCATAGAACGAATGGGGCGTGGTGTCGGAGGCGCCGTAGTCCACGACCTTCGGCGTCACCTTGTCGTAGATCACCCCCTCGGCGCAGACGGCCTTCTCCGCCGCCCGCCGGGCCAGCCAGGACTCGGCCGGGAGCGCCGAAGGTTCGGTCGTCCCGCCGAAATTGGTCACGCCGGGGACATTGAGCAGATAACAGTCTTCCACCCGGAATGCGCCAGCCTTCCGGTAAGCCGGCGCCAGGAAATCATTCTTGACGGATTCCAACACGACGGAAGCCGCCAGGCGCTTCACTTCCAGGCGGATCTCCTCCTTCCCCTCGCGGAGCGAAAGCACGCCGCTGGTGCCCGCCATCAGGAGCTTCTCCTTGCGGGCATCCGCCAGGGAATGGGTCTGCGCGAGCAGGTCGGCCTTCGTGGCCACGGCGTCCGCGCCCGCCGTCCGGTCGCGGGAATCGTTGACCACGGCCCAGATCTCCCGCTCGCCCGTCGTGCATTTCAGCGTCAGGCCGGAATACTGGCCGGTCGAGACTTCGAGCTCCGTGTCGAAACCGGCCGACGCGGCGACTTCCAGATTGCCGGCATCGCTGCCGGACCCCGCGCGGAACACGAAGACCTGCACGTTGCGGATCATCTTCTCGTTGGCCTCGGTCTGGGCCGCTACCTTGGTGGACGGTGCGCCGAGCCGCACCGTCAGGGATACTTCTCCCTGTCCGGGAAGGGACGGGGCGTCGGGACCGGAGACCGCCTTGCTGCAGGCTCCGGCGAGCAGCGCGGAGCAGGCAAGCCCCAGCGCCAGGATCAGGTTCTGGTTCATTTTCATAGTGATGCATTTAAAAGGTTCAGATGTTTTCGGAGATGCCGGCCCCGGTGTCCCAGGGGCTGACGCGGATGTTGGCGGACAGGTCCGCCTTCTCGATGCGGATGAACGGGTCGTCCCCGGTGTTGCCCAGACCGGACAGCGTCAGGTCTACGCGATACTCCGTGTTGGCGGCGATGCCTCCGCTGAGCGGGACCGGATAGTAGTAGTCCGTCCCCTGGATGGTCACGACCACCATCAGTACCGTCGCCGTGGGCAGGAACTGCGCGTGGAAGCCCTGGTTGGGCGTCGTGAGCGCATTGGGGAAGGCATAGAAGAAGCACTGGTCATAGGTACGCGTGGCATTCCAGGCCAGGTCGTCTCCCAGCGACCGGAATGTCAGGTCCTTGCATTCAGCCTCGACGGAGCCCGTCCCGATCACCTGCGCCTGCACGTGGCCGCGGGTCGCTTCCTGGTTGACGTAGCGCGCCGGATCCGGCGCGGCCTGGCCGCCCAGGTCCCGGTTGCCGACCACATTGCACAGGAAAGCGTGGCGGACCTTCACGCTCCCGTAAGGGGCAGGCAGGTTGTTCCGGACGCTTCCCAGCCAGACACGGGCCACGCCGCGGGCGAGCGACACCGTCGCGGTGCCGCCCGAGCCCGTGACGGGAGCGGCGGCGGACACGCCGCGCATCACCAGGCTGGACGGACCGTTGTCGGACAGGGCGTAGGGCACGGCATCCAGGTCCGCCTGCCGCACCACGGCATTCGCCCGCGCGGCCAGGCCCTCGTTCATGTTGGCCACGGCATATACGACCTTGGTGCCGGTCTTGATCCGGAGGGTCGCCCGCCCGGCATCGATCTCCGCCTGCGTGCAGGCATGCGACACGTCCAGCATGCCGCCGGCATCGAAGACGAACAGGGTCAGGTTGCCGATCCTGTTTTCGGAGGCCGTGCCATCCGTGGATTTGGTCGCGGAGAGCCCGGCAAGGTTGACGGTCAGGTCGGTTTCGGCCACCGCCGGGACCGGTGCCTTGGCACACCCGGCGGCCAGGCAGGCCGCGACCGGGATCAAAATGAAGTTTTTGTTCATGTCCAATGATTTTTAGAATTGAATATCAGCATATTGCATTATTACAACAGATCACCCAATTCGTCCTCCTCCGGCTCCTTGTTGAGCCCGTAGCGGCGGATCAGGGTCGCGATCTCGGGGTCGAGGTTGCCGCGACTGCGGAAGCTGCGCTCCTTCGCGCAGGCGTCCAGGAAGTGCTGGACGGCCCGCTGGTCGTCGCCCTGCCGGGCGTACAGGATGGCGAGCATGTAGTCGACGGTGGCCGTGCGCGGCATCGGCTCCAGGATCTCCAGGGCCGAGGCGTTGCGGTCCAGGGCCACGTAAGCGACGGCCGTGTTGTAGTCGTGGTACGGCGCGAGGAACGCGAGGGCCGCCTCGTAGTCATGGTCGCGGATGGCCTGCACGCCCTTCATGTAGACGGTGTCGAGCTGGGTGGTATGGACGGTGTCCTTGACCATCCCCCTGCGGTGCATGGAGAAGGTGAAGCGCACGGTCCGCAGGCGCGGATAGTGGGTGTCCAGCACGTGCCGGTACCAGCGCTCGGCGCGCATGCGCTTCTCGCGCACATCCGGGTCCGGGACCGCGCGGAGCTCAATGTAGCGGGCCTTCTGCTCCGCCGTCAGGGTACTGTCGGAGGCCACCAGGGCGTCCAGCCGGATCCAGTCCTCTCCGCCGGGCCGCGCCAGGAACGGGATCTCGCGCCGGGCGCGGCCGGACCCGCGGACCGTCTCCGTCAGGTCATCGCCGACCGTGATGAAGGCGCCGTCCTCGCGGCGCACGGAGTCGCGCACGAACGCGATGTAGCGCTGGAAGTACTCCGACGCGGCGCGCGACCGCCGCAGGGTCAGGGCGTTGTTCGACGCCAGGGACCCTTCCGGCGACGCGGAGGCCGCGATGGTGACGCTGTCCAGCTCGTAGGTCTCGTTCAGCAGCAGGTTGCGGAGGTTCTCCCGGACAAGCGCGATCTCGCGGGCGTTGTCCCCGAGCCGCTCGTCGATGTCGGCGCGGCCCGTGCGGAAGTCGATGTTGCAGGAGGCCGTAGCCTCGACGCTCCGCGAGATGACCGTGGTCATGTAGCGCTCCGTGCCGTCCGCGAAGGCGGACACGGAGGAGATGTAGAAGGTCAGCGGGTCGCAGGGCGGCACGGTGTAGACCCGGCGGTCCTGCTCGTAGATCTCCCCGGACAGGACGATGTCCACCTTGCGGAGCTTGGGCCGGGTGTTGATGGTCTGGACGTAGTTGTAGATGAAGGTGCCGTCGTCGGCGCGGATCACGGTGTCCAGGCGGATGCCGTCGGTGACGAGCGGCACCTTGACGTAGCGGGCGAACATCTTCGGGCGGGCGGCCTTGCGCCGCTCGTTGCGGCGCCAGCGCAGCTTGTTGGTGTAGTGGTCTATGGCCTCCTGCTCGGTCACGCCGAAATAGGACGCGAAGACCTCGTCGGAGACGAAGGTGGAGTCGGTCTTGAGGGCATAGACCTGCGGGATGTTGCGCTCGATGAAGATCTCAAGGTTGCGCCGGTCCACGAAGACCAGCGAGTCGTCGATGATCCGGGAGAGGAACTTCTCGTACTGCTGGTAGCCGCGCAGCTGGGCGCGGCGGTAGTCGGCGCCCGTGACCACGACGTCGTCGAGCCGGACGCTGTCCTGCAGGACGAACATGTCGGGGTGCAGGCGCAGCTGCCAGCGGGCGTCCAGCATGTCGGGCGGGACGACGACCTGGAACTCCAGGTCGACACGGCCGTGCCGCTCGGCGATGTTGCGGAAGCGGGCGGTGACCATCGCGGCGTCGAGCATCTCGGCGGCGACCATCTCGCCGCTCTGCTCGTCGCGCACGGCCTTCATCAGGATCATCTCGCGCCCGTCGAGGTCGGTGACGCGCAGGGTGTCGCGCACGGGGGCCGTGACCCCCCGGTACTCCGGGAGGTAGTCGGCCTGGCGGGGCAGTTGCAGGGAGGCCGTCATGCGGCCCTCGCGCACGGTACGCGCCTTGCGCTGCGTGCCGCAGGCGGATACCAGCACCATCAGCACGACCAGGACCGGGAAGGTTCTCGTTTTCATGGAAAATCAGGTCGTAACAAAAGTAGTTCAGAAGATGAATTGCAATGCGATACGGATCTCGTCGGGCAGCAGGAACGCCTTCGATCCCGCATCGGTGCGGCGGCCGCAATACGGACAGGCATAGGTGACATAGCGGGTCATCCCGCCCCATCCGTACAGGCCGAAATCAGCATTCAGCCAGGGGCTGATGTGGATGGCATACCCCGCCCCGATGCCGAGCCCGACCGCATCTCCCTCTTCCGTCTCCGGAGAGACGATGCCGCCCCGGTTGTACTCTTCATACTGGAGCTTCGCGCCGGCCCACCAGCCCGAATAGGTGTACCAGGGCCACCAGCGCGCGCCCAGGAAATAGGTCTGCCGGCGCGATTCGAACTGGATGTCCTGCCGGGGGTACCAGGTCCAGTTGTTGTACCGGGCCCCGGCCTGGAGGGTCCAGGAGCGATGCAGGGAATATTGCAGCTCGGCGTTGAGCGTCCCGAGCAGGAGATAGTCCGCCAGGTTCTGCGACAAGCCGATCCTCGCCCGGTGTTCCAGGTCCTCGGAAGGCCGCTGGCCGGCACAGACCGCCGGACAGAGAAGCAGCAGGAGCAGCAGATACCGGATCAAGGGAGCCCGGGACGGGGCCACAGGAGTGAGGCTGTCGCCGGTCCCGTCCCGACCTCCGGAAAGGTATGGCCTACATCTCATACGACATCGGCTCCGGGTCCTCGATGATGGCCAGGCGGTTGGCCAGGATGTCGGTCGCCACGCGGTCGACCCCGTCCGTGCCCGTATACTTCTGGTAGCGTAGACGTCCGATGACGTGCAGCTTGGTCCCCTTGCCGATGCGTTTGAGGCCCTGGATGTTCCGGCCCTCCCAGGCCACGACGCTGTGCCAGGACGTGTCGATGACGGCCGTTCCCTCCCGGTCCTTGTACGCATAGTTGGTCGCCAGGTTGATCCGGGCCATCATGTTGTCTTCGTAGGTCTGGAAGCGGACGCCTCCGACGACGCCCCGCAATTCGATTTTGTTCAGTTGTTCCATAAAGTCTTTCTTTAAGTGTGGTTGGCGGGCTTCCGGCCGCGCGGTCCGGATCCCCCGTTGCAAAGGAAAATCAAATTATCGGGCTTGCAAGGCCTGCAGGCCCGCCGGCATGCAGATTCATACGATTCTTATCCGTTTTTGACGATTCTTATCGATCCTGCAAAGAATCGTCTGCACCGCACCGACGGATTCTTTGCCCTTCAAAAAATAACATGGGTCCCCGCCGGAAACGGGAATCCATAAGAAATCGCAAAAAGTAGCGGACGATTTTTAAAGATGCTTGCCGGACCCGCACAAATTCCCCATCTTTCGGAAAAGCCGAACGATGAGCTACCCTAAGCAAAACGAAGACGAGGGGGCCTGCCTGGAGTGCGGCACGGCCTTCTACGGGCGGAAAGACAAGCATTTCTGCAGTGTCTCCTGCAAGAACAAATGGCACAACCGGGTGATCCAGGAACGGAGACGTTTCCGGGCCGAGACCCTTGCTGCCATCAGCCGGAACTACCAGATCCTGGACGGGATGCTCAAGGACAACAGGACCTCTGCTCCCCTTGCGGACCTGAAAAAGGCCGGATTCGATCCGGCCTTCGTCACGGGGTATCGGAAAGGCAGCTGCCGGCACGACGACTATGCGTGCTTCGACATCAGCTTCTACCGCTCCAATACCAAGATTTTCAATGTGAGGCGCAAGCGTCCCCTTACCGGACGTTGACCTGGCCCATCTCGAGGCCCCAGCATCCGTCGGTGATGACCGGGACCTTGCGGCCGCGGGAGTCCTTGAGGTAGAGCAGGCCATCCACGAACGTGTGGGAGTGGCCACCGACCACCAGGTCGAGCCAGCGGCTCTGCGGGACCAGTTTCTGGTCCTCGCTGTAGCCCAGGTGCGACAGGAGGATGATCATGTCGCACTTCTCGGTGTCATGCAGGTAGTCGGCCCAGCGGTTGGTCTCCTCCACGCTGTCAAGCTGCTGCATGCGCGAGGAGATGGTCTTGCTGACATTGGTGGACAGGTCCGACTCGAGGCCGATGACGCCGATCTTCATGCCGCCGCGCTGCACGATGGCGTAAGGCTTGACGTATTCGCCCAGCTCGAAGGGAGAGAGGTCCACGTTGGCGCAGACGAACTTCGTCTCCGGCCGGACCATCTTCAGGCGCTCCGTGAGGTCTTCGATGCCGTTGTCGAACTCATGGTTGCCCAGGGCCACGCAGTCATAGCCCAGGGCGTTGATCATCTCCGGCTCGAGCCGTCCCTTCAGTTCCGTGAAATAGGACGTCCCCTGGCCGAAATCCCCTGCATGCAGCAGGAGCACCCGGCCGGTGCCGTGCGCGGCACGGACGGAGTCCACGAAGGCGGCCCGCTCCACCACGCCGCCCACGCCGGTGTCCTCGCCGCCGCGGAGCGGCTCGAAATGGCTGTGGGTATCGTTGGTGTGCAGGATCACCAGCCGCGGCTGGCAGGCACAGGCGGCCAGCACGGCCGCGATCGCTATCAGTATCCGTCTCATCGCTTCTCCTCCTTGGTCCTGTGGACGACCACGCGGCCGTCCGTGAAATATTCGATCGGCTTGCCGGCCTCGGCGAAGCTGCGGGCATACGGCAGCATCACGTCGATGATCAGCTGGTCCGTGATGATGAGCTCCTTCGCGTTCTTCGCGATGGTCAGCCCGTCCCCGCCATCCAGCAAGAAGTCGATCGTGGCCACGCCGTAGACCTTCTCCGGGTCGATCGGCTGCCCGCCGACCAGGAGCGTGTCGATGTGGTGGTCCGTCAGCACGAACTTCACGCCGCCGAGCACCTGCGGGCGCCGCTCGGCCATGAAATCGAAGATGCCCTGCAGGTCGGAGCCCTTCAGGGCGACATAACTCAGATAGTTCCGGAACGGGAACATGGACACGAGGTCATCCATCAGCACGTCCCCCTTCGGCAGGTCCACGCGGATGCCACCGAAATTGGCGATACCGACATCGACCTTGCGCCCGGTCAGCCGGGCGACCTCGCTCATCAGATGGTCGACCAGCCAGTTGGAGAGCTCGCTCTCCGGGGCATGGGAAGCCATCTCGTGCGTCGTGTGGCCGATCACCTCCTTGAGGCGCGCCATCTGCGGCTGCACGGCGATCATGCCCGCCGCAGCCGCATACGTGGCGCTCCCCTTCGGGAACGTCCGGCCGTTCGGAGCAAGGTACACGGAATCCGTGAGGGTGCCGAGCGCCTGGGGGACGTTGTCGGCCGTCGGGGCGGTGACGCCCGTCCGGTGGCCGTCCATCCGGTATTTCCGCCAGTCCATGCGGAGCTGGCAGGAGCACGCCAGGACGGCGAGGGCGAGGACGGCGACTACTTTTGCTTGAACCATTTCCAAAGATCTTTCCAGGTTGATTTCTTGCCGAACATCAGGATGCCCACCTTGTAGATCTTGGCGGACGCCCAGGCGAACAGCACGAAGGTGAGGACCAGCAGCACGATGGACAGGATGATCTCCCAGGCCGGCACGCCGAACGGCAGGCGCGAGATCATCACGATCGGCGAGGTGAACGGGATGATCGAGCCCCAGAAGGCGATCGAGCTGTCCGGAGCCCGGAACGCATAGAGCGCGATGATGTAGGCCAGCATCAGCGGGATGGTCAGCGGGAGCTGCAACTGCTGCGTATCTCCCTCGTTCTCAACGGCGGAGCCGATGGCGGCGAACATCGAGGCATACAGCAGGTAGCCGAACACGAAGTACACCAGGAACAGGCCGATCAGCTGGCCCCAGGGGATGTTGGTCAGGGTGCTTACCACCGTGGAGAGTCCGCTCTCCTCGCTCACCTGGGCCGTGACGGCCTCCAGTTGCTCGGCGTCCACGCCGCCCATCGAACTCACCATCTCCGTGGCGTCGCCGCCGGCGAGCTTGTCGAATCCGATGACGGCCCCGCCGATGCTGATGATCGCGACGGAAAGCACGATCCAAAGCAGGAACTGGGTCAGGGCCACGAGGGCGATGCCGATGATCTTGCCGAACATCAGTTCGGTGGCCTTGACGGAGCTCACGAGCACCTCCACCACGCGGCTGGCCTTCTCCTCGATCACCGAGCTCATGACCATGCCGCCGAAGAGCGTGATGAACATGAACAGGAAGATGCCGAGGATCATGGAGAGGATGGAATAGACGCCGGCTTCGGAGATCTTCTCCTCACCGCTGTCGGAGACCGTGTAGGAGCGCAGGCGGACGTTCGCCTTCACGTCCTTGAGGATCTGGTCCAGGCCTTCGATGTGGTAGGACGCGATGCGGTAGTCCTCGACCGCCCGGTTGATCCGCGCGTTGATGTTGTCCACCAGCTCCATGCCGAAAGGCTTGGGCGAATAGAGGTCCGCGGGGACCGTCTTCTCCAGCGTATCGAGCTGTCCGACGGACAGCACGCCGTCGAAGCCGTAGGAGGCCAGGTTGGTCTTGATGCTGTCCAGCGCCACGCCCTGCAGCGGCTGGTAGTGGATGGTCTCGCTGTCCGTCAGGTACGGCAGCACGATGCCGGATTCGTCCACGACCGCGATGGTCTTGGTCTTCTCCTTGGTGTTCATCATGGCCACCATGATGCCGATGGTCAGGCCCGCGACGAGGATCGGGACGAGCAGCGTCGTCCAGATGAAACTCTTCTTCTTGACCTTGTTGAGGTACTCGCGGCTGATGATGATGCCTGTAGTCTTCCAATTCATGGCCTATTCCTCCCCTTCCGTTACGAGTTTGATGAAAATGTCGTTCATGCGCGGCATCAGCTCCTTGTAGGAGTTGATCTGCACGCCGTCCTTCTCCAGGTAGGTCCTGAGGGTCGAGGTGCCGTCGGTCTCGCGCGGCAGGACCTCGGTGTGGCGTCCGGCCTCGTCGGTCCAGACCAGCTCGACGTTGTTGTTACCGTACTTGCGGCGGATCTCCTCCACGCCGCCGGTGATGACGAGTTTGGATTTGTTGATCAGGGCGATGTCGTCGCAGAGCTCCTCCACGGACTCCATGTTGTGCGTGGAGAGGATGATGGTCGCACCCTCCTGCTTGAGGCGCAGGATCTCCTGGCGGATGATCTCGGCGTTGACCGGGTCGAAGCCGGAGAACGGCTCGTCCAGGATCATCAGCGAGGGCTTGTGGACCACCGTGGTGATGAACTGGAGCTTCTGGGCCATGCCCTTGGACAGCTCCTCCACCTTCTTGTCCCACCAGTCCTGGATGCCGAAGCGGACGAACCACTCCTTGAGGGCCTGCTGGGCGTCGCGGGCGGACATGCCCTTGAGGCGCGCGAGATACATGGCCTGGTCGCCGACCTTCATCTTGCGGTAGAGGCCGCGCTCTTCGGGCATGTAGCCGATCTTCTCGACATCGGACTGGGTGATCGGACGGCCGTCGAACCAGACTTCGCCGTCCGTGGGGATGGTGATACGGTTGATGATGCGGATCAGGGTCGTCTTGCCGGCGCCGTTGGGCCCCAGCAGGCCGAAGATCCGTCCTTCGGGAATCTCGAGACTGACGTGGTCGAGGGCGACCTTCTCCCCGAAATTCTTGCAGACACTTTTACATTCGATAATAGCCATAATTCAATGGTTTGGCGTAATACACAAAATCGCGTAAAGTTACAAAAAAATCGCCTCCGAAAAGGCGATTTTGATCCATATCTTTCGAATTCCGTTCCTACTTCGCCGCAATGGCCACGACGGAGCACGGCGGCAGCGTGACTTCCAGGCCGGCCTTGGTGACCTTGTAGTCCTTGAAGGCGACAGGCTTGACGACCTCCGGCTTGGAGAAGTCATTGTAGTCGCGCACATCCTTGGAGGTCAGTACGCGGGCGGAGAGGATGTCCTTCACGCCGGCCTCGTCGAAGCTCACGAGCACCTTCTTGGCCTTCTTGAGGTCCGTGTTGACCAGGGAGATGTGCATCTGCCCGTCCTTGCGGGACACGGTGGCGTCCACTTCGGGCACGGACAGCTTGCGGTCGGTCTTGATGTGAGGGGTCATCACCTCGGACTCGAGGAACTCGGCATCCTGGTGGACGTTGTACATCTCGAAGACATGGTAGGTCGGGGTCAGGACCATCTGGGTCTCGTTGGTCAGGATCATCGCCTGGAGCACGTTGACCACCTGGGCGATGTTGGCCATCTTCAGGCGGCGGGTGTACTTGTGGAAGATGTCGAAGTTGAGCGCGGCCACGATGGCGTCACGCATCGTGTTCTGCTGGTAGAGGTGACCGGGGTTGGTGCCCGGCTCCACGTCGAACCAGGTGCCCCACTCGTCGAGCAGCAGGGCGACGCGGCCGGACGGGTCCGCCTCGTCCATGATCTCGATGTGCTTCTTGAGCACGTCCTCGATTTCGATGGTCTTCGACAGGAGCCAGTAGTAGTCCTTGTCCGTGAACTTGGTGGCGGAGCCCTTGCTGCCGTTCCAGCCCGTGACGGTATAATAGTGGAGCGAAATGCCGTTCATGCCCTTGCCGACAAGGTTCTTCATCAGCACGCGGGTCCAGTTGTAGTCGTAGTCGGAGGCGCCGCTGGCGATCTTGAAGAGACGGTTGCCGGCGTAGTTGCGCAGGTAGGTGCCGTAGCGGCGGAAGAGGTCGCTGTAGTACTCCGGCGTCATGTTGCCGCCGCAGCCCCAGGCTTCGTTGCCGATGCCGAAATACTTGACCTTCCAGGGCTCCTGCCGGCCATTGGCGCGGCGCAGGTCGGCCATCGGGGTCTTGGCGTCGGAGGTCATGTACTCGACCCACTTGGCCATCTCCTCGACGCTGCCGCTGCCCACGTTGCCGCTGATGTACGGCTCGATCCCCAGCATCTCGCAGAGGTTGAGGAACTCGTGGGTGCCGAAGCTGTTGTCCTCGAGGGTGCCGCCCCAGGAGTTGTTGGTCATGTAGCCGCGCTTCTCCTGCGGGCCGATGCCGTCCATCCAGTGGTAGTCGTCGGCGAAGCAGCCGCCCGGCCAGCGCATCACGGGGACCTTCAGGGCCTTGAGTGCATCGAAGACGTCCTTGCGGTACCCCTCGACGTTGGGGACCTTGGAATCCTTGCCGACCCAGAGGCCGCCATAGATACAACGTCCGAGATGTTCGGAGAACTGGCCGTAGATCTCGGCCGGGATGGTGACACCGGTGCCGGCGTCGTGGACGCGGACCGTAGCATCCTGCGCGGACAGGGATGCCGCGGCGAGCAGCAGGCCGCCCGCCAGGAAGGTAATCAATCTCTTCATTTGCTTGTCAGGAATTGTGATTGCATTTGTACAAATGTAAGAAGAATTTTGCGTAAATTTGTGGTGATATGGCCAAGAGTTCCGTGAATATCGACGCACAGTGTGCGAAAATCCTTTCCGAGGTGCGCGCAGGCCGCTTCAGCCCCGTCTACCTGCTGATGGGCGACGAGCCGTACTACCCCGAAATGGTATGCGACGCCATCCTGGCCAGCTGCATTCCCGAGGAGGAGAAGGATTTCAACGAGACCGTCTGCTACGGCGGCGAGGTCACGGCCGCACAGGTCGTCACGGCCGCCCGCCGCTTCCCGATGATGGCCGAGCGCCAGCTGGTCGTGGTCAAGGAGGCCCAGCAGATGAAGGGCATCGAGGAGCTCGCGTTCTACTGCAACGAGCCCCTGGACAGCACCGTCCTGGTGATCCTGATGCACAAGGCCTCGGCCGACAAGCGCAAGTCCTTCTACAAGAGCGTCCAGAAGGTCGGCACGGTCGTGGATTCCCCCGCCCTGCGGGACTACCAGATCCCGGACTGGATCCACCATTACTACAGTACGCGCGGCCTCCAGATCGAGCCGCAGGCGGCCGCCCTGCTCGCCGAGTCCGTGGGCACGGACCTCTCCACCATCGTCGTGGAGACGGACAAACTCACCAAGGCCCTGCCCGAAGGCACGACCCGCGTCACCGTGTCAGACATCGAGAAGAATGTCGGCATCTCCCGCCAGTTCAGCATCTTCGAGCTCACCAAGGAGCTCTCCTACAAGCACGCCCAGCAGGCCCTCAAGATTGCCGCGCACCTGGGCGACAGCGCCAGGTTCGCCATGCCGATGGCCGTGAGCGCCCTGTTCACCCATTACAGCCGCATCCTCAAGTACGGCGCCCTGCTCGGCAAGGGCGGCTACCCTTCGCCGGAAGACAAAGCCCGCGCCCTCGCGGGCGTGAATCCCTATTTCTATAAGGAATACGACACCGCCGTGCGCAACTACCCCGTCCGCAAGGCCATGGCCGCCGTCTCGCTGCTCTGCGAATACGACTACCTCGGCAAGGGCGGCGACGGCGGCGCCGCCACCGACGGCCAGCTGCTGGTCGAACTCACGGCGAAGCTGCTGAACCTGTAGCAAAAAGGCCGCCCCGGAGGGCGGCCCTGAATGGGTGGGAGAAGATTAGTTCTCGAATTTCTTTTCTTTGACGCGGGTGAGTTTCTCCTTCATGGCATCCACCGCTTCTGTGATCGCGTTCTCGAAGGTGTCGGCTTCGCGCTCGATGATGAGCTCCTCGCCCGGGATGTGGATCTGGATCTTGGCCTGCTTGCCTTGCTTGAGATGGTCTTCGAGCGCCACCTCGACCTCATTCGTGAGGTCTTCGCAGAACCTCGCGAGCCGAGAGACTTTCTTGTCGACGAAGGCGGCGAGCTGCTCGCTGGCTTCGAACTTCAGGGCTTTGAGTTTAATCTCCATGGTTACCATCGTTTTTTGCCCTTGGGTGGGCAGATTTATAAACATTTTGCAGCCGCTCGATGGAATTGTGCGTGTAGACCTGGGTCGCCGCCAGGGAGCCGTGGCCCAGCAGTTCCTTGATGGAATTGAGGTCCGCTCCCCCGTCCAGCAGCTCCGTCGCCAGCGTGTGGCGCAGGACGTGCGGGGACTTCCTGCCGCTGATGCCGGGGACATCGCCGAGGGCTTCCTTCACCGCCCGGTCTACGTAGACCGGGTAGAGACGTCCGCCCCGCGGGGTCTGCAGAAGCGGGGCTTCCGGGGCCGTATCCGCGCATTTCAAAGAGTCAACCGATTGTAAATATAGCAAAATTTCGTCACAAAGCGAAGGGGTCAGCGGAATTTCGCGGATTTTGTCGCCTTTTCCGCGTACGCGCAGCACGCGGCGGGACAGGTCGACGCTGCTGCGGTTGAGCGAGATGAGCTCCGACCGGCGGATGCCGGTGCCGTAGAGCATCCCGAGGATCATCCGCCGGAGCTGGTCTTCGTAGCGCCCGTATTCGAGCACGCCTTTGGTTTGCCCGAAGTATTCGCGCATCGCGTCTTCGCGGTAGAAGACCGGCAGGCGTTTCTCCTGCTTGGGGCGTGCAACGAGCCGCACGGGGTTGCTCTCCAGCAGTCCCTGCTTCATCAGGAACCGGCAGAACCCGCTCAGCACGCTCAGGTGCAGGCTCACCGTCTTCGCGCTTTCCTTCTTCTCATCCAGCAGATACACCTCGTAACTCCGGATCGCCTGGACATTCAGCCATTCGGAAACATCCGGCGCAGCGGAGACGGCAGTCGGGTCTGCAGACCGTGGCCACCCTCGGCCTCGTAAGAGGGAGGGGCCCGCAGCCGAAGGCTGTGGGAGGGGTCCGGCGCAGCCGGACGTCTGCAGACCCGAGCTGCCGCGGAGCGGAGCGGTCGTTTCCGGGGGCAG